>FPHM01000234.1_pt1 | contig 9505 bp, 5 predicted proteins | sample 1057441 | NCBI WGS metagenome assembly FPHM01 (sample SAMEA4473311, study PRJEB15554) | hydrothermal vent metagenome | biome: marine basaltic hydrothermal vent biome; feature: marine hydrothermal vent; material: water | place: Pacific Ocean | collected 2011-06-14/2011-07-23 | depth 1155 m | reverse complement strand
TTAATATTATTACTCAAAAGTATAAGGGTTTAGCAGGATTTCCTATTGGAACACAAGGAGATATTCTTTCACTTATGTCTGGAGGATTTGATTCTACGATTGCCTCTTATCTCACAATGAAACGGGGTATGAAAACCCATTTTATTTTCTTTAATCTTGGAGGGATTGCACATGAAATTGGTGTAAAACAAGTGGCTCTTTATCTATGGAATAAGTTTGGTTCTTCTCATCGAGTGAAGTTTATATCTGTACCCTTTGATGATGTTGTGAGTGAGATATTTCGCTCTACCCATGAGACTTATATGGGGGTAACACTCAAACGGTTAATGCTTTTGGCTTCGGAAAAGGTAGCCAAAGAGATGCAAATAGATGCCTTGCTCACAGGAGAATCTGTAGCACAAGTAAGTAGCCAAACATTGCGTAATTTGGCAGTGATTGATAGTGTGACCGATATGCTTATCTTGCGTCCTTTAGCTACGATGAACAAGCCAGAGATTATGAATCTTGCCAATGATATTGGAACAAAAAAGTTTGCTGAAAATATGCCAGAATACTGTGGGGTTATTTCCAAAAATCCTATTATTCATGGTTCTTTTAAACGCATGGAAAAAGAATCTAAACGTTTTGATTACTCTGTTTTAGACGAAGCTGTATCTGTTGCGAAAGAGATTTATGTCGATGAAATTGTCGATGATATTAATAGCCATGGACAGATAGAAGTGATTCATCAATTAGATGAGAACTATATTGTCATAGACATCAGAGCTGAAGAAACCTATCTCTCTACAGAATATGAGAGTATTAAGATTCCTTTTTACAAGCTCAAAACAGATTTTAAAAGATTGGATCAAAGCAAAGAATATTTACTCTACTGTGAAAAAGGTATTATGAGTCAACTTCATGCACAGTATCTAAAAGATGCTGAAGGTGCTACAAATGTTAGGGTATATAGACCTTTATAATTTATAGAACAAACAAGAGAATATATTTCTAAATTATGAGTATAGAGGTAGAGAATTAGCCTTTGTTTTTAGGAAGTTTGAATTTTGGGACTTTGGAAAATGGCGACTACTGAAAGTTTTGCTAAGGTTTTTTGCTTCATAGCATGGCTTCCATTTCTTTTTCATCCAGTGTTTTCACACCCAAACTTTTAGCCTTAGTCAATTTACTTCCTGCTTTTTCTCCATAGATTAAAAAGTCTGTTTTTTTACTAATAGACGAGCCTACTTTTGCTCCTAAGTCTTCCAAAATTTTCTTGACTTCACTTCTGCCTTGGCTTAATGTTCCTGTTAAAACGATAGTTTTATCTTTAAAAGGATTTTCTTTGGCTATTATTTTTTCTTCTACTTTGGGTTGAATGACTTCAAAGAATTTCAAAACAAATTCACGGTTTATTTTCATAAAATCACTCAAAGAACTTGCCATTTCTTCGCCTATGCCATCTATTTCTAAAAGTGCTTCTTTGCTTACATCAATAATATCCACACCAAATTCAACTGCCAATACTTGACTTGCTGTATCTCCAATATGTTCTATACCCATAGCAGAAAGTAGACGATTTAGTGCGATGCCTTTACTGGATTCTATGGCAGATAGAAGTTTATTGATGCGTTTTTCTTTGAAGCCTTCTAGCCCTTCCAAGTCTTCAAATTTGAGACTATAAAGTCCTAAAGTATCTTTTATTTTATCTTCTTTGACAAGCATTTCTACAATTTTATTGCCCAATCCATCGATATTCATACGGCTTTTACTGGCAAATCGTGTGATAGAATTGATTACTCTATCAGGACAATCACTATTTTTACATTTGATTTGAGTCCCTTGGTCTAAAACTTCACTTTGACAAGTGGGGCAAAGTGTAGGGCGTTGAATTTTACTTTCACTTCCATTTCTTCTCTCACTCAAAACTTTCGTAATCTTTGGAATCACATCGCCTGAACGAATGAGTATCACAGAATCCCCTATCATCAAGCCTTTGCGTTCTATTTCTTCAAAATTGTGTAAAGTGGCACGAGCAATCATCGCACCATCTATCTCTACGGGTTCAAGTTCTGCCACGGGAGTGAGTACGCCTGTGCGTCCAACTTGTATGGTGACGGCATTGACTTTGGTCACTTTTTCTACAGCAGGAAATTTATAGGCACACATCCATTTTGGAAATTTCCCTGTATAGCCTAAGTTTTCTTGCTTACTCACTTCATCTACTTTAATAACCATTCCGTCCATAATCATAGGAATTTCTTCTCGTTTTGAAATAAGCTTCTGATAAAATATTTCTATTTCTTCTATATTCTCACAAGCTTGTCTATAAGGAGGAGAAAGAAATCCTAAATCATAGATAAATGCCATTTTAGCAGAGAGTGTTTCTTCTTCCAAGGCATTATCTCCCAATCCCCAAGGATAAAAGACCAAACGGCGTTTCGCAGTGATGCTAGAATCTAATTGTCTTAGGCTTCCTGAGGCTGAATTTCGTGGGTTAGAAAAGAGATATAAGCCTTCCTTTTCTCTCTCTTTGTTCATGCTCTCAAAATCATCTTTACGAATGACCACTTCCCCACGGATTTCTATGCGTTCTGTATAAGCAATAGACAAAGGCACAGAATGCATCGTACGCACATTATCTGTCACATTTTCACCCACAAGTCCATCTCCACGCGTAATCGCAGAGACTAAAACCCCATTTTCATAGCGTAAATTCATACTCGCCCCATCAAATTTAGGCTCACAAAAATACTTCACCACACCCACATTTTTATGCGTTCTATCTAACCAATTTTGCACCTCATCACTAGTAAACACATCTTCCATACTCCACATTCGCTTAATATGTGTGCCTTTGGTAAATTCCTCACGCACGATGCCTCCCACACGCTTACTTATAGAATCTTCTAGTATATCATAAGGGTTTTGGGCTTCATAGTCTAAAATTTGATGATAAAGTTTGTCATATTCTTCATCTGTGGCCAAAGGATTGTCTTCTACATAATAGGCATTTGCCCAAGCATTGAGGGTTTTTGAATATTTTTGATAGTCTGTTTTTGTCATTGTTTTACCTGAGTATAATTTGTTTTATTCTAATCCTAATTATACTCAACTTACTGTAAAATAGCTAAACCAATGCAAAGGCTTAGAAGTGTTTCTTTATCAACCCACGACAGGATATTGCTATAACAGCGATTCTATCTTCCTCTATGATTTTATTAGTGATTTTAAACCAAAAGGAAAATTACTAGATGTAGGTTGTGGTGTAGGCATTATCTCATTGTTATTAAGTCGTGATTTTCATTTAAATACAAGCATTATTGATAAACAAGAAAGTATGCTCTCTTATGCTAAACATAATTACTATTTAAATAATTTAGAAGTACAAAGTTATTTAGGAGATTTTTTGGAAGTTAATTTATCTAAGCGTTATGATTATATCATCTCTAATCCTCCTTTTTATGATGAGAGAGTGAAGCAAAGTGAGAATATACACTTAAATATTGCAAGATATGCACAGCATTTACCTATTGATGCTTTTATAAAGCGTGTGAAGTCTTTACTCAAACCTAGAGGATATTTTATTTTTTGTTATGATGCCAAGCAGATTGATGTGCTTCTTTTTACACTCAAAACCTATAAAATCATGCCTGAGAAGATAGGCTTTGTACATTCTAAAATAGACAGAGAGTCTAAACTTGTGATAATTTCTGCAAGGAATAATTCTAAATCTATGACAAAAGTTTTGCCTCCTTTGATTGTTTTTGATGAGAATAATACTTATACAAAAAAAGCACAAGAAGCATTTGATAAAGCGAATACTTATAGTATTAAAGGAGATTTTTAAGTATGGATATTCTAAAACACAAAGACTATGACTATAGCTTTGACCCTAATGCTTGTGAAGCTTGTGGTGGACATTGTTGTACTGGTAAGAGTGGGTATATTTGGGCGAAATATGCTGAAATAGAAAAGATAGCAGACTTTATGAAGCTTTCTGTAGAAGACTTTTCTCATACTTATCTCAAGAAAGTCAAACACCGTTATTCTCTTGTAGAAAAAAGATTAGCCCCTGATAATTATGCTTGTGTATTTTTTGATGAGAGCAAGAAGCGTTGTGGGATTTATCCTGTGCGTCCTTTACAATGCCGTACTTTCCCTTTTTGGGAGCAATTTAAAGACGATGAAGAGGCTGTACGCCAAGAGTGTGTAGGGATTGTGTAAGAGGAAATCTCACTTCACTTAACCCCCTATTCACTAAAGATTTGCTATAGTATCTTTACTCTATCCAAAGGTCTAGCATGTCAGAAGAACCCCAAAATACCCCACAGTTTACGCATTTACATTTACACACAGAATATTCTCTGCTTGATGGTGCGAACAAGATAAAAGCCTTAGCAAAAAAGATAAAAGCACAAGGTATGACTTCTGTAGCGATGACAGACCATGGGAATATGTTTGGGACGATTGATTTTTATAATACCATGCGAAAAGAAGGGATAAAACCTATTATTGGTATGGAAGCTTATGTGCATAATCAAGAAGAGCTTGACGATAAATCTGTGCGTCAAAGATTTCATTTGTGTTTGTATGCCAAAAATGACATCGGCTATAAAAATTTGATGTATCTCTCTTCTCAAGCCTATATTAAAGGGTTTTATTATTATCCACGGATTAATTGGGATTTACTCAAAAATAATTGTGAAGGGCTTATCTGTTCTTCTGCTTGTTTGCAAGGCGAAGTGAATTGGAACTTGAATTTATCAGAGCGAAACCTCAAATTTGGTGCAAAAGGCTATGACGAAGCCAAGAAAGTAGCTTTAAGATATAAAGAAGTCTTTGGCGATGACTTTTATTTGGAGCTTATGCGTCATGGAATTGCCGACCAACATCGCATTGACAAGCAAATTATTCAACTCTCACAAGAAACAGGGATTAGAATAGTGGCTACGAATGACACGCATTACACCAACCAACCCGATGCCGATGCTCATGAGGCGTTTATGTGTATTGCGATGAATAAACTCTATGATGACCCCAACCGTTTGCGTCATTCTGTGCATGAATTTTATGTAAAGTCTCCTGCTCAAATGTCGGCACTATTCGCAGATATTCCAGAAGCGATAGAAGCCACACAAGAAATAGCAGACAAATGTAATGTAGAAATAAAACTAGGAAATCCTACCCCTCCGAATTTTAAATTTGCTAGAGAAAGGGCTTTGGAATCAAATATAATTTTGCCAGAACCTGAAATAGAATACTCTTTGGAAAATGATATAGTGCTTTTTGTAGAAGAGAGTAAAAGAGGACTAGAACAACGCCTAAAAATAGTCCCAAAAGATAAACACGAAGAATATAAATCGCGTTTAAAAGTGGAAATGGATATTATCAATACTATGAAATTCCCTGGGTATATGCTTATTGTATGGGATTTTGTAGATGAAGCGAAGAAGATGGATATTCCTGTAGGACCAGGAAGGGGTAGCGCAGCTGGAAGTTTGGTCGCTTATTCTCTAGGTATCACAGATATTGACCCTCTTCCTTATGGTTTACTTTTTGAGAGATTTTTAAATCCTGAGAGAGTATCTATGCCTGATATTGATATGGATTTTTGTCAAGCTAGACGGCAAGAGATTTTGGATTATGTGATTAATAAATATGGGCGATACAATGTGGCACAGATTATTACTTTTGGTAAACTTCAAGCCAAAGGGGTGATTCGTGATGTGGCAAGGGTACTTGATATGCCGTATTCTAAAGCCGATGCGATGGCGAAGCTTATTCCTGATGAATTGGGTATTGACCTCAAAGGCTCTTTTGAGAAAGAACCAAAGATTGCAGAACTTTTAGAACGCGACCCTTCGGCTAAACGGACATGGGAATATGCGTTGGCATTAGAAGGACTGAACAGAAATGCAGGAACACACGCAGCAGGGGTCGTGATTTCGAATGAGCCTCTTTGGCAAAAAACACCCTTGTTTAAGCCCACAGGTCAAGACACTTTGGCAACGCAATATTCGGGTAAATATGTGGAAGATGTGGATTTGATTAAGTTTGACTTTTTGGGACTCAAAACGCTTACTGTTATAGAAGAAGCCCTCAAACTCGTGGAACGCCGTCATGGAAAACGCATTAATTTTGTAGAAGAAAATATAGAAGACCAAGCCGTGTATGAATACATTTCTACTGGCGATACTTTGGGATTGTTTCAGATAGAGTCTGCTGGTATGCAAGACTTGGCAAAAAAGCTAAAGCCTAATGGATTTGAAGATATTATTGCGATGTTGGCTTTGTATAGACCCGGCCCTATGGAGTCTGGAATGCTTGATGATTTTGTGGAAAGAAAGCACGGACGACAAGAAATCACTTATGCCTTTGCCGAGCTTGAACCCATACTCAAACCTACTTATGGGGTCATTGTTTATCAAGAACAAGTCATGCAAATTGTACAAACTATTGGTGGATTTAGTCTTGGTGGGGCAGACCTTGTGCGTAGGGCGATGGGGAAAAAGATTAAAGAAGAGATGGACAAACTCCAAGGAGAGTTTGCCGAGGGAGCTGTGAAAAAAGGCTTTGATAGAAAAAAAGCTTTTGATTTGTTTGATTTGATTGTGAAATTTGCAGGATATGGGTTTAATAAGTCGCATTCGGCAGCGTATGCCATGATTACTTTTTATACTTCTTATCTTAAGCATTATTATCCTACAGAATTTATGGCTGCGATTTTGACTTTGGAGAAAAATAATACAGACAAAGTCGTCAAATATGTAGATGAGGTCAAAAAAATGGGCATGGCTCTGCTTCCTCCTGATATTAATAAATCTGGGCTTGTGTTTGAAGCCAAAAATATTGAGGGCGAAGAAGTCGTGATGTTTGGTATGGGGGCATTGAAAGGTGCTGGAGAAATTGCCATTAATTCTATGATAAAAGCAAGAGGCGAAGTAGTATTTAAAGATATTTCTGATTTTGTATCTCGTATTGATTCGTCAAAAGTCAATAAAAGAGTCATAGAGACTTTGGTAAAAGCAGGAGCATTTGATAGCTTTGGATATTCGCGTAAAGCCATGCTTTCTCAGCTAGAAGACATTATAGACATGGCAAAAAAAGCAGGAGAAGCAAGGAAACAAGCTGTAAATTCACTATGGGGCGATGATGAAGAGATGACCACGGTCACACTCACACTTGAAAATATGCCAGAATATGAAGATATGGAAATCTTGGAAATGGAAAAAGAGTCTTTGGGCTTTTATGTCTCAGGTCACCCCTTGGATAAATATCGTGAGACTTTAGATGGTATCAACTATACTTTAAGTTCAGAAATAGATGAATTGGCAGATGGTAGCCAAGCCATGTTTATTGGTAAAATTGAAAGTATTACAGAAAAAATCTCTAAAAAAGGCAATAAATTTGGTATTGCAAATATTATGGATTTACACGGAAATATCGAACTCATGCTTTTTGAAAGTAGATTAAAAGAACTAGAAGAAGACTTTGATTTAACAAAACCTATCGCTTTTAAAGTCAAAATTACCAAAGATAGAGATTTTGTGCGAATGAATATCCTCAAAATCTCTAATATCAAAGAAGCCAAAAAAACCAAAGTCAAAGTAGAAAAAGAGATAAAAGTGATAGAAGAAACTCCAAAACCCCCATTAATCCTAATGATGAATCTCATGCCAGATTCCAAAACCTTAGAAGACTTTGTCTTGCTTTTAGAATCGCATAGAGGCAGACGACCTTTAGAACTCCATATCAAATCCAAACTCGCCGATGTGATTATAGAGTCTAAAATATTTGTGAGTGAGAGTATTTTGGAAGAGGCGAAAGCCTTGGGGGTTTTTGAGCAGGAGCGTTTGCTGATGGAGAGGTGAGAAGCTCTTTATAAAAATTAGACTTTTAATAGAATACAAAAATAAATATTTTAATGGAAAATGATGTCAAATAAAAACGATGAAAAAGCTTTTTCTCTTTTAGAAAAAGCTGTATATAAAGCCCAAGATGCTCTTGCTGAAACGAAGCAATTTCAAGCCTTTTTGATGTTACTTACTGATACATCGGAAATAGAAGTCTATGAAAATGAAATCAAAGAGAGTACCCAAAGCTACGAAGCCTTAGAAAAAATACTCAAAGAGCGTATCAAAAAAGGAGACATAGATATTATGATTTTAGCAGTGGATACACAAATCCCCGATAAGGTAGCCAAGGGTGTTGATATAGGCATACGCTTACATTTGGAAGAGAAAAGCCAAAGAAATAATAAAATAGGTGGACGCTTTTTATATGTGCCTTATGAGCTTTGTCAAGCCCCAAATACGGCACTTTATGTGAAGCTTCATGCTCCTTTGCCTATAGGTTTTCCTGCTGAATACATTGTGTAAAATAGAAACAAGTATCTTCGCTTTATCTTTATCTAAAGTGCTTTAATTATTCTTATATCTTGAAGATGATATAGTGCAATTATTAATCAAATCTAAGGAATATTTATGTCATTACCAAAAATTATCTGGTCAAAAATCGATGAAGCTCCTGCTTTAGCAACTTACTCTTTACTTCCAATTGTAAACGCGTTTACTCAAGCAGCAGGTGTTTCTGTTGTAGAAAGTGATATTTCACTTGCAGGTCGTGTTCTTGCAGCTATGGATCTTGCTCCAGATGAATTATCTAAATTAGGTGAAGTTGTTTTAGAAGCAGATGGAAACATCATCAAACTTCCAAACATTTCAGCTTCAGTTGGACAACTTATTGATTGTATTACAGAACTTCAAGGTCAAGGTTATGATATTCCTAACTATCCTGAAAATCCTGCTAATGAAGATGAAGAAGCAATTCAGGCTAAATATGCAGGTTGTTTAGGAAGTGCAGTGAATCCTGTTCTTCGTGAAGGTAACTCAGACAGAAGAGCAGCAAAAGCTGTGAAAAGATTTGCACAGAAAAACCCACATAGACTCAAAGCATTCCCAGAAAGCCCTAAGTCTTATGTTGCTCACATGGAAGGTAAGGGAGATTTCTTTGCCAATGAAAAATCTGTTGTTTGTGACAAAGACCAAAAAGTGACGATTGCACTTAATGGTAAACCTTTAACAATGATTGACGCTGTTGCCTCTGAAATTCTTGATGGTACATTTATGTCAATTTCTGCGTTGAATACTTTTTATGCAAAAACAATTGCTGATGCAAAAACAAATGATGTTTTATGGTCACTACACCTAAAAGCAACAATGATGAAAATCTCTGCCCCTATTATGTTTGGTTACGGTTTCAAAGCATTCTTTGCAGAGGTATTCGCTAAACATCAAGATACACTTGACTCACTAAATGTTAATCCTAACATGGGTATGTCTGACTTAGAGAAGAAAATTGCTGGTCATGCACAAGAAGCTGAAATCAAAGCAGATTTCCTTTCAGCGTTAGAATCTGATGCTCCTGCACTTGCAATGGTTGATTCTGACAAAGGAACAACAAACTTTAATGCATCTAACGATGTTATTATTGATGCTTCTATGCCTGTTGTTGTGCGTGAAGG
>FPHM01000076.1_pt1 | contig 9548 bp, 9 predicted proteins | sample 1057441 | NCBI WGS metagenome assembly FPHM01 (sample SAMEA4473311, study PRJEB15554) | hydrothermal vent metagenome | biome: marine basaltic hydrothermal vent biome; feature: marine hydrothermal vent; material: water | place: Pacific Ocean | collected 2011-06-14/2011-07-23 | depth 1155 m | reverse complement strand
AGTCCTGCCATAGTTTCAGGGCTGACATCTTGAAAGCAATCTACATGAATTTTGGGAATGATGAGGATATGAATAGGGGCTTTGGGGTGTAGGTCATGAAATGCTAAGAAGTTTTCATTTTCGGCGACGCTGTTATTGGGGATTTCTTTGTTTACAATTTTACAAAATATACACATAATGCTGTCCTTTAAAGTGCTTTATTAAGGTTATTATAGCACATAAAATAGTTAATAAATCCCATACTTAGTAAGATTTGGATAAAATCATTTTAATAATATACGAAATAAATGGAAATATATGAAAGAATTAGAAGAGAAGATACTTCAAGCTAATACGCTTGAAGGTTTGGAACAAGTGCGTGTAGAGCTTTTTGGTAAAAAAGGTGTCTTGGCAAAAGAATTTGCAAAGATGAAAGATGTGGCTGGACCTGATAAAAAAGCCTTTGCACAAGGCTTAAATCAAAATAAAGCGTCTTTACAAAAAGCTTTTGATGCTCAATATGAAGTTTTGAAAGCCGAGGAAATTGAAAGGGTTTTGAAATCTGAAGCTATTGATGTGTCTTTGTATGGGACTTTGGCTCAAAAAGGTGCTTTGCATCCTGTGATGGAGACGATGGATAAGATTATTGATTATTTTGTGGCATTGAATTTTGCTGTAGAATCTGGCCCTATGGTCGAAGATGATTTTCATAACTTTGAAGCCCTAAATTTGCCTAAGTATCATCCTGCAAGAGATATGCAAGATACTTTTTACTTTAAAGATGGGGGACTGTTGCGTACGCATACTTCGCCTGTACAAATTCGTACCATGTTGGAGACGAAGCCTCCTATTCGTATGATTGCCCCAGGGACGGTGTTTCGCCGTGATTTTGATGTGACACATACACCGATGTTTCATCAAGTAGAAGGTTTGGTGGTCGATAGCAAAGACAAAGTAAGCTTTGCGAATCTTAAATCTATTTTGACAGACTTTTTACAGACTATGTTTGGCGATGTGGAAGTGCGTTTTCGTCCAAGCTTCTTTCCTTTTACCGAGCCATCTGCTGAGGTGGATATTTCTTGTATCTTTTGTGAGGGTGAAGGCTGTAGGATTTGTTCGCATACGGGTTGGCTAGAAGTGCTAGGCTGTGGGATTGTTGACCCCAATGTCTTTAAGGCTGTAGGATATGATGATGTGAGTGGCTATGCCTTTGGATTGGGAGTAGAACGCTTTGCCATGCTTATGCATAAGATACCAGACCTTAGAAGCCTATTTGAGGGAGATATAAGATTATTGGAGCAGTTTAGATGATAATTACAAAATCGTGGTTAAATGAATTTATAAATTTAACTGAAGTGTCAAATGAGACACTTTATGAGACTTTTAATGCTATTGGACTTGAAGTGGATAGCTTAAAGAAAATAGAAATTGATAAAAATGTTGTGATTGGAAAAATCCTTTCTGTAGAAAAACATCCTAATGCTGATAAACTCAATGTTTGTCAAATTGATGTGGGTTCTGGCACAAGACAAATTGTTTGTGGTGCAAAAAATATCGTAGATGCTGAGTATGTGGCTGTGGCGATGATTGGTGCGATGCTCCCTGAGAATTTTGAGATTAAAGATGCCAAGCTTCGTGGTGTAGAATCAGCAGGAATGGTTTGTGCTTCTTCTGAACTTGGACTTCCTGATACAGGAAAAGGGATTATGCGTCTTGATACTAGTATTGGAACGCTTGAAGTGGGTCGCCCTTTAAATGATTATGAAAAAGTGGCTGATACGATTATAGAACTGGAACTCACAGCCAATAGAGGCGATTGTCTTTCTGTGTATGGTGTGGCTAGAGATTTATCTTCGGCTCTCAATATTGATATGAAAACCTTTGAACCCAAGCAAGAAGATAAAATGAAATTGGGTATTGCTAGAGTGGCTGAACTGCGTTCTGTGGGCTTGATTGATGTGGATTTATGTTATAAATTGGCGATGATAGAGAGCTTGAAAGATGCTTTTTTAATTAGCTTAAGACTAGCGATAGTAGCAGTAGAAGCCAAGGGACAACTTGAGGAGATTTTAGCCTATGCCACCCATACTACAGGGGTAATCCTTCGTGCCTATAGCAGTCATTGTTTCTTCAATGACAAAGAGAAAGTATCTTTATCTCCTACAGTAAAATCTAAAGGGATTGTGGAGCTTGTGGGCAATAATCATACTTGTTCTATTGTAGGGGTTTCTCAAGTGAGTGAAAGTAAAGCCACAGATAATTCTGAAATGGTTTTACTTGAAGCGAGTTATGTGAATCCTGATATTTTGGTTGAAGCCGTAGCAGAAAGCAAACTTTCTACAGATACTTTATATTATAAAACTTCTCGTGGTTCAAACCCTGATTTGGATTTTGGATAATTGTTATGAAGGAGAGTTATCTGTTTCAGGAAAGAAAAGTGACCATAATATTATCGTGAATAGTACAGAAATATCTTCTATTGTGGGTATGAAAGTAGAACTCTCTAAAATTGTGACTATTTTACAAAAGTTAGGGTTTAGCATTAATAATATGGCTGAGGATACTGTGGCTGTTGTTGTACCTCCTTTTAGACATGATATTAAACATATTCAAGATATAGCAGAAGAAATTGTAAGGATTATTGGGATTAATAATATTCCTGCGAAACCTTTAGCCATGCTTGAAAAACCAAGACTTAATACTGTGACGGATAGATATAAAGCTAAAAAAGCCCTTAGAAATGCTTCTGTGGGTGCTGGGTATTATGAGAATGTGTCTTATGTCTTTTCTGATAAAGCTTTATTATCAAAATATAATTTTGCTGTGACCGATGAAGATTTAGAGCTTGTCAATCCTATTGCCCAAGAATTAAATACTCTTCGTAGTACTTTGTTGATTAATTTACTTCTTGCCGTGAAAAGAAATGTAAGTTATACGATAAAGTCTATTCCTTTATTTGAAATTGGTGCAGTGTTTACGAGCCAAAGAGAACAAAGTGAAGTCATGAGTTTTGTGATGTCTGGACAAAAGGAAATAGAGAGTGTCAAGAATGCAGGGAAACCAAATGAGATTGATTTTGCTTCGTTTATACAAAAAATCGCTCTAGTCATTGGTGCATTTGAACTAGAGCCTTGTGAGTATGAGAATGGCTTGATTCACCCCTATCAATCGGCAAATATTCTTATCAATGGAAACGCTTGTGGTTTTGTGTCTAAACTTCACCCTACGGTACAAGAAAGCTTTGGTATTCCTGTGACTTTTATTGCTGAGATTGATTTTGAGTCTTTATTGCCAAAACATATTAATGCGAAGCCTATTTCCAAGTTTCAAGGGGTATATAAAGACCTTTCTATAGTCATTGATAAATCTTTGAATTATTTTGAAGTGGCAAAAGTATTGAATGCGTTGAATATAGCTTTACTTAAAGATATTTATCCTATAGATATTTATGAAGATGAAAAATTGGGAGACAAGAAGTCTTTGACGATTCGTTTCTTTATTCAGTCTATGGAAAAGACTTTGGAAGACAATGATATTGATGAGGTAATGAGTAAAATTATGTTGGCATTGCAAACAGAATGTCATGCAGAACTAAGGTAAAAGAATGAAAATACAATTGGCATCAAGTTATGGATTTTGTTTTGGGGTCAAACGAGCTATAGAGATAGCAGAAGCCCATGAAGGTTCAGTCACTTATGGTCCTCTCATTCATAATAAAGATGAGATTGACCGTCTTAAAAATGGCTTTAATATTGGGTTGGCTGAAAAACTAGAAGAAATTGAAGCCGATGATACGGTGGTTATTCGTACGCATGGTATTCCTAAAAATGAACTAGAAGCTTTAGAAAAAAAAGAGCAAAAAGTCATTGATGCCACTTGTCCTTATGTGACCACACCTCAAAATATTGTGCAAAAAATGAGTGAAGAGGGCTATAGTATTGTGATTTTTGGAGATGAAACACATCCTGAAATTAAAGGTGTGGTCTCTTATGCCAAAGATTTAGAAGATGCTTTTATTGTCTTAGAACCTCATGAATTAGAGGGTTTGCCTTTGCATTCTAAAGTGGCAGTAGTATCTCAAACGACCAAAAAACCAGAAGATTTTGCTAAAATTGTGACAGCACTGATGAGTACACGCAAAGAAATTCGTGTCTTTAATACTATTTGTAATGCCACTTTTGAGAACCAAGATGCAGCGTCAGAACTTGCCAAAGAGGCTGATGTGATGATAGTCATTGGTGGAAAACATTCTTCTAATACCAAACAACTTCATAGTATTTCTTTGCGTGATTGTGAGAATAGTTATTTAATTGAAAATGAAAAAGAATTAGAAGAAGCATGGTTTGAGAATAAAGATTTATGTGGTATTTCAGCAGGGGCTTCGACTCCTGATTGGATTGTGCAAAATGTGATTAACAAAATTCAAGAGATAAAAGCCTAAAAAATAAAGAGGAAACTATGGAACAATTAAGATTAGAAACGATTCATAAAGTTGAGGGTGAAGTGAATTTACCTGGGTCTAAAAGCCTTTCAAATAGAGCCTTGTTATTGGCTTCTTTAGCCAAAGGAACAACACATATTTCTAATCTTTTGGACAGTGATGATACGCGTCACATGCTCAAGGCTTTAAGACAAATGCGTATTAAATATACACTCTCAGAAGATAAAACAGAATGTACGATTGTTGGCAATGCTGGGGCAATAGAAACCTTTGGTTTTGAATCGTTGTTTTTAGGCAATGCTGGGACTGCCATGCGACCACTTTGTGCCGTACTCTCAGCAGGACAAGGGGCATATCTTCTTACAGGTGAGCCTCGTATGAAAGAACGCCCTATAGGTCATCTGGTAGATGCTTTGCGTCAAGCAGGAGCAACGATTGGCTATACAGAAAAAGAGGGTTATCCACCTCTTCGTGTTTTAGGCAATGGTTTAAAAGGTGGAGAAGTAGAAATTGATGGAGCAGTGTCTAGCCAATTTCTGACAGCTCTTTTGATGGCTTCTCCTATGGCAGAAGAAGATATGACGATTAAGATTAAAGGTGAACTTGTCTCAAAGCCTTATATTGATATTACTTTAGATATTATGAAGTCTTTTGCTGTGGAAGTGGAGAATAATAACTATAAAACTTTTAAAATAAAAGCAGGACAAGTCTATAAAGCTGTAGAGCATTTTATGGTTGAGGGCGATGCTTCTTCTGCTTCTTATTTCTTGGCTATGGCTACGATAAAAGGTGGGACAGTCAAAGTTACAGGAATTTCAAAAGATTCTGTACAAGGCGATATAGCCTTTATAGATGTTTTAGAAGAAATGGGTGCAAAAGTGCAGTGGGGCGAGGGCTTTGTGAGCGTGAGTAAGAATACACTCAAAGCCATTGATATAGATGGCAATGCTATTCCTGATGCGATTATGACCCTTGCTACGATGGCAGTATTTTGTGAAGGTACAACGACGATTCGTAATATTGGAAATTGGCGTGTGAAAGAAACAGACAGACTTTTTGCCATGGCTACAGAATTGCGAAAAGTAGGTGCAATTGTGGAAGAGGGCGAAGACTATCTCAAAATTACAGCCCCAAAAGTCATAAAACACGCAGAGATAGACACTTATGATGACCATAGAATGGCGATGTGTTTTTCACTTTTAGCATTAGATAAAGCTTCTGTGAGCATTAATGACCCTCAATGTACTTCTAAAACTTTTCCGACTTATTTTGAAGTCTTGGAGAGTATTTCACAATAGATACTCTATTTGTATATTTAAGGAAATGATTATGATTTTACTTTATATCCCTGTGTTAATTGCTTCTCTTAGTGTAAATAATTTAGATTTATCACAAACCCCTGTGTATAACCAAGCTTATCAAGAAAATTATGATGCTGATACTATGAATGTGCTTTTGAATGAAGCACGAGGGGCTTATGTTCTTCTTGACCCTTTTTATGATAATGTTATAGAATATATTCCTAAGTTGAAATCGTATAGAAATCACATAGGAGGCTATATCTCAGTAGGGACTGGCGAAAATTGGCGAGATGATTTTGGAGAATTAGAACCTTATTTGACTAAAAAAGTCTGGGGTGAATGGGCAGGAGAATATTATGTGAGTCAAACGACAGGAGCATTAGCTATTATGAAGCATCGTATTAACAAAATGGCAATTTGGGGTTTGGATTGGGTAGAATTTGATAATATGGATTGGTTGAATACTGAGAGTAAAGCTGAATATGGCTTAGAAGCTAGTGAAGTAGAATCCACAGCCTATATCAATGCTTTATGTGCTTATACGCATGAAAAAGGTATGAAATGTATGGCAAAAAATACCGTAGAAGGCTTTGAACATTTTGATGGTGTACTTTATGAATCCTATCACAAAGAAAAAAATTGGTGGGATACAGAAGGTACAAAGCGTTTTATAAAAGAAGAAAAACCTGTAATTATTAACCATTATAATGAAAATAATTGTGATGGAGTGTATGCCGAATATAAAACTTTTTATCAAACAGAGAATATTTTATTTATTTGTGAGGATACAAATATACAAAAATATAAGCATTATCATCAATAAAAGTAAAGAAATATACTTTTAAATTAAAATCTATAAAAACTGATGATTTATGACAATAATTTGTTACAATACTTGATATTTATCATAAGGAAAACTATGTTTATTACAAATTATCGTTTTATTGTTTCTTTGCTTTCTCTATTTTGCTTGAGTGTGTCTATTTTTGCCAATGATAAAGTACTTGGTATCTCCTCAGGTTTGATTGAGTATAGTATTGAAGGAAAAGGTGTACTGACAGAAGAGAGTAATCTGAGTATTGAAGGGAAAGCATCTTTTTATTTTGACAATTGGGGTATCTTGAATGTAGAGAAAGAAGAAGGTATATTTTTGGTGTCTGGTGCAATAAAGCATAAACAAGAGATACGACGCTTAGAAAAACAGACAGCTAAAAAAATTATTATTGTTGATTATCAAAATGAACAACTCTTAGAGCGTAAAAAATCGCTTATTTTTAATGCTAGGAAAGCCTTAACAAAAGGTTTGAAAGAAGCAGGTGAAGAAAAAATTCTAGGATATACTTGTCAAGTATGGGTAGGAAAAGGTATAAAGAAGTATATCTATAAAGGTATTCTCCTTAGAAAAGAGGTGGAGATTTTTGGTATTTCTTATATTAAAATGGTAAAAGAACTTGTATTTGATATTAATATTTCAAAAGATACTTTTTTATTGCCTGAATATCCAAGACATAAAATAGGGCTTTTAAAAGAGAATATTAAGACCCAAAACGCTATGAAAGTAGAAGATTTTTGTACAAGGATTAAAGATATTCGTATGCTAAAAAAGGAGAACTTAGATACTGTAAAGAAAATTAATTTTACAGATAAAGAACGACAAGTATTTATTAATGATATAGGGAAGGATACTTTTAATAGACAAAAAGAAATATTGCCTACATTTTTAGTACTTTTGAAAGAGACACGGTTTTGTTTACAAACAGCAAAAAATCTTTTTGAAGCCAATTATTGTATTGAAGAATTTTCACGCTTTAGAGAAAATTTTGGTACACATGTAGATGATTATATTGTGGTTTGGAATGCAGGAATAAAAGAAGATTTCTTGGAAAAAATAGAAGAAAATATACTCTTTTTGGAATCGCGTATTGTTTGTGTAAACCGTGCAAACAATTTGATAGATTTATCCACTTGTATGAAGTAAAGATGAAGTTTTATCGTATTTACATTGAAATTACCAATGTTTGTGGACTGAGTTGTAGTTTTTGTCCCACTAAGTCTTTGCCTAATCATGCTATGGATTTGATATTTTTTGAGTCTATTATTCTCCAAGCCAAAGACTATAGCAAAGAGATAGCTTGTCATGTCGTAGGTGACCCTCTTACGCAGTCTAATTTAGGAGAATACTTGGATATTATTCATAAGTATGGACTCAAAGCCATGCTTACGACCAGTGGATATTTTCTTAAAAAGCATTCTTATAAGACGCTTTTTCATCCTTGTGTGAAGCAGATAAATATTTCTCTTAATAGCTTTAATAAAAATGATACGAGTTTAACTTTTGAGCAGTATATTTCTCCTATTCTCGCACTTTGTCATGAAAAACTTAGACAAAAAAAAGATATTTTTATTAATCTTCGTATATGGAATTTAGATGAAAATATGAGTGAAGAAGCATTTAATCAGATACTTTTTTCTCGGATTAATCATGCTTTTGACAGTGCATTATCTTTAGAACAAATCTATAAAGAACGACCAAAATCTATTCGTTTAGCTTTTAAAATACTTGTACATTTTGATACTTATTTTGAATGGCCATCTTTGAAAAATGAAGTATATGGAGAAGGGACTTGTCAAGGATTAAGTTCACATATTGCTATCTTAGCTTCAGGGAAAGTCGTACCTTGTTGTTTAGATTGTGATGGGATTATAGAATTAGGGGATTTACATGATGAGAGTCTTAAGTCTATTGTTACAAATGAGCGTAGTACAGCGATGAGAGGGGGATTCAAAGAGGGAAAAGCTGTAGAAGAATTATGTCAAAAATGTTCTTATAAAGATAGGTTTAATTAACCTATCTTTCGTGTATTTGGGGCTTAAAGGTCTGGAGTGATTTTTTCAAATCTTGTACCTTCCATGGTGAAGTTCCCCATCATACCTGTAGAGTCAAAGAGGAAACCTACCATATTTGAACCAAAATCAATATCTTCTAGTTCTTCATCATTGTTCCAATCAGCAATAGCCATATTCATATCCAAGTCTGTTTCCCAATCATCATCATTTAGGAATCTCTTGAGTGCATGATCCGAAGTAAAGACAATAATGAGAGAATATTTTTGCATGCCTGCTTGAAATCCTACAGAAGCAGAAGTAATGCTATAATATCCTTTGGTTTCTCCTGCTACACGCAATGCACCTTCTCCATATTTCCCACCGATAAAAAATCCTGCTTCTTTTACATCTGAGAAGACCACATAGCCTTTTGATTTTTCTAGGTAAGCTTTTGCACCATTGACTTCACTATGAAATACGGACAATGCCCCATTGGTTTTTTGGTCAATTTCTCGTGCTGTGTCTTCAGTAAAGCCAAGGCTTGTAAGTGCAAATAGCACGAGTAATAGTTGAGATACATACTTAAATGTTTTCATTGAAATATCCTTTTGTAATTATGATTTTTTAGTATAACATAATATAGCATAAAGAGTTTGGAGAGAATAAAGAGAGTAAGAATAGAAATAATAAGGAGGTAAAGCAATTTTTACTTTACCTAAAGAGAAAGGAGGTTAAGGTTTAATTCTTTTAAATTGTGTACCTTCCATAGTAAAGCTACCCATCATTCCTTTGGAATCAAAGACAAATGCAACCATATCTGTGTCAAAGTCAATATCATCTAGTTCTTCTTTTGAATTCCATTCAGCCATAGCAATCTTTCCATCTATATCTGTTTTCCATTCATCATCAAGTAAGAATTTGTTGAGTGAAGCATCGGTTGTAAAAGCAATAATCATTGCATATTGTTGTGCACCCATTTGCATACCTATTGAAGCAGACTT
>FPHM01000300.1_pt1 | contig 9644 bp, 7 predicted proteins | sample 1057441 | NCBI WGS metagenome assembly FPHM01 (sample SAMEA4473311, study PRJEB15554) | hydrothermal vent metagenome | biome: marine basaltic hydrothermal vent biome; feature: marine hydrothermal vent; material: water | place: Pacific Ocean | collected 2011-06-14/2011-07-23 | depth 1155 m | reverse complement strand
TTTTAATCTGTTTTGGCATGGTAGCTGAAAACATAAGTGTTTGACGCTCTTGGGGAAGGTAGGTAAAAATATTTTTAATTTCATCTAAAAATCCCATGTCTAACATCTCATCTGCTTCATCTAAAACTACAAATGATGGATTAATTTTAATTTTTTTAGATTTTAAAAGGTCTTGAAGTCTACCAGGTGTTGCTACAATAATATTTGCTTGTTCAATTCTATCAATTTGTCTGTTATATGCAGTTCCACCATAAACAGTAGCAGTTTTTAGTCCTGCTGTTTTACCAAAACGAAAAAGCTCATCTGAAACTTGCATTGCTAGTTCACGAGTAGGAACAATTACTAATGCTTCAACACCTTTATTTCCAACCATTTTTTGAATAATAGGCAGACCAAAAGCAGCAGTCTTACCTGTACCTGTTTGTGCTTGACCAATTAAATCATGTCCTTCTAAAATAAGAGGAATTGCATCTGCTTGAACAGGGCTTGGTTCTGTAAATCCAGCGTTATCAATGGCTTGGTTAAGGGTATCTTTAAAGTTAAAGTCTTGAAATGTCATATAGTTTGCTTCTTTATAGTAAAATTTTTAGGGTGATAGTTTTGTGCTTATAAAAATAGAAAAAATATTTTATTCTAAAGTTTTCTTAATTAAATGGCGTTCTATGACCCCAATTTTTGCAGCTGATACCAAATAACTACACAATCTTTAGGTAGTTTCTTGTTATGCTTATGTGGTTAGGGTTTTTATAAAGCCCTAAAAATAAGAGGATTTGATATACTCTTGCAGAAATTTTGCGAATTATAGCGAAATTATCAAGATAAAGATAGTCCTATTGGATATAATAAGCAAAAAATATAATAAAAGGTAACAAAAATGCTAAAAAAAGGTATATTATTATCACTTCTCTTAACATTAAACTCTTGTGCAACAAATCAAAAATCTATAGAAATATCTCAACCCCAAAAAACTTTAGATGAAAAGATAGGCTCTATGCTTATGGTGGGTTTTATGGGAACAACAGCCTATAAAAATAGCCGAATTTGTAAAGATATTAGAAAGTATGATTTAGCAGGAGTTATCTTATTTGATGTTAATCCCGTTAATCATAAACAAGCTAAAAATATTTCAAGTAAAAATCAAGTAGCAAAACTAACACAACAACTTCAAGCTTGTTCAAAAGATAGAAAGTTACTAATTGCTGTAGACCAAGAGGGTGGACGAGTTCAGAGACTCAAAAGAAAATATGGTTTTTATGGAAGATTTCCAAGAGCTAAAGATGTTATTAAACTAAGTGATAATAAGGTTAGATGGCATTACAATAAGATGGGTAAAGAACTAATGAGTGTAGGAATTAATTATAATTTAGCTCCCGATGTAGATTTAGCAATTAATAAAAGAAATCATGTTATCTATCAATTGGGTCGTTCCTTTGGTGCAGACCCTAAACAGGTAGTGCATTATGCATCTATCTTTATGAATGCTATGCATAATAATGGTGTACTTACTTCATTAAAACATTTTCCAGGTCATGGCTCTTCATTAGGAGATACCCATAAAGGCTTTGTAGATGTAACAAATTTATGGCAAAGAAAAGAGTTAGAACCATATAGAATGTTAGCACAATCTAATACTATAGATAGTGTTATGGTAGCTCATGTATTTAATAAAAAATTAGATAATAGATACCCTGCAACACTATCTAAAAAAGTGGTTAAAGGTTTATTGCGAAATAATTTTGGTTTTAATGGTGTAGTTATTACTGACGATTTACAAATGGGTGCAATTAATAAGAGATATGGTTTAAGAAATACTTTAAAACTAGCTATTAATGCAGGAGATGATATTTTACTATTTGGAAATCAACTCTCTGTTAAAAGTATGGTAAAAACAAAAACATTAGTTAACACTATTAAATCTCTACTTAGAAATAAAGAGATTAAACTCTCTGATATAGAAGCTTCAAATGTGCGTGTTGAAAATTTAAAAGCTAAATTATAATATTTTAGTATATAATTTTTCCATGAAAATAGAACGCTCCCTACAAAAATATTTTGCTATTGTTCTTTTATTCTCATCTTTTATGGGAACTTTTCATCACCATAATGACCTAAAGGTACATCATGATTGTCAAATCTGTACCATACAATCAAATATGGCAAATGCAGATACTCCTGTTGATGTTGTCTATTTTACTACACTTAATATTTTTGTTGACCCTATTGTTAAAAAACTAGAAACACTACACTCTAAAATAGTTACCAATCCCCTTAAAGCAAGAGCTCCTCCAATATTCGCTTAATTTAATCACAAACAAAAACTATATCAATATTGGAGATACAATGAAAAAACTAATAAGTTTATCTCTGCTTGGTTGTACATCACTTTTTGCTGGTGCAGAATTAGATGGTATTAAAGCAGAACTAGAACAACAAAAACTTATGACACAAAAACTTGAGAGCAAAGTAAATCTTCTTGAAGAAAAAAAAGGTACAAATAACTCAGCAAGTTTTTCACAAAAAGGTTACTTGCCAGATATGGCACTCTTGCTTAATATGTCCACAGTGGGACGAAATGTTAAAAACAGTGAGTATGAAAATTACGCCGTACCTGGATTTGTAAAGAGTGGAGATGCAGAACTTCCATTTAATAAAAATAGAGGATTTAACCTTAACTATGCAGAACTTGCTTTACACTCTGTAGTTGACCCCTATTTTGAGGCTTTTGCCTATTTACATCTACACCCTAATGAACTAGAGATAGATGAAGGATATGTCAATACAACAGCACTTCCTTTTGGATTACGAATTAAAGCAGGAAAGTTTAAAAGTGCTTTTGGGCGTGTAAATGAGAAGCATCAACACGCTTGGAGTTTTGATGAACAAGCACTCATCTACAAATCACTTTTTGGTCCAGATGCAATTAGTGATGCAGGGCTACAACTTCAGTGGGTTGCCCCAACAGATACCTACCTTATGGCTGGAGTAGAGGCGTTACAAGGAACAAACGATAGAAGTTTTGGCGATAGCGAAAAACCAAATTTAGGTGTAGCATATTTGAAATCAAGTGTAGATGTAGGAGACGATTTATCTATTTTAGGAGGTCTTAGTGTTGCTCATGGTAAAACAGAGGCTTTAAAAGATAGTGATGTCTATGGTGCTGATTTGACATTAAGAGACCAGCTTGGAAGCTACAGTTCACTGGTATGGCAGAGTGAGTATTTAAATCGTAAAAAAGACCAAGACAACCAAGCAGGATTCTATTCACAGCTTGTTTATCAATACAATAACAACTACTCAGCAGGTGTTCGTTATGATAAAATCACTAAAAATGATACCGATTTATCAGCTTATAGTGCCAATACTGATAACCTTGATAAATATACTGCCATGTTAGAGTATAAACCCTTTCCTATGTCAAGGCTTCGTCTTGAATACTCTCATGATAGAAGTAAAATTATCGGAGATAAACGCCAAAATATAGATACATTGATGTTAACACTAAATATCGCAGCAGGTGCTCATGGCGCTCACTCATACTAGGAGAAAATTATGAAAAAAATATTATTACTTTTACCACTACTACTATCAAGCACTCTTTTTGCTTCACTTAAAGTTGATACAACCTACTCAACACTTGGAGCAATTACAAAAAGAATTGGAGGAGATTTAGTAACTGTTAGCGTACTTGGAAGTTCAAAGTATGACCCACACTTTATTGTCCCAAAACCATCACTTCTTTCAAAACTTCGCCGTGCCGATTTGCTTGTTATGAATGGTGGAGGATTAGAGCTTGGTTGGTTACCTCCACTTATTCAAAGTGCCAATAATGCAAAGATACAAAATGGTGCAAAAGGTTTTTTAGACATCTCTCACTCTATTCCTATGATAGATGTTCCAACTTCGGTCTCTCGTGCCTTTGGAGATGTCCATGCACAGGGAAATCCTCACTACTCAACTGACCCACACATGGTTCCTCTTATGGCAAAAGCTATTGCCAATAAACTTAGTGAACTTGATAGTAAAAATGCAACAACTTACAGCTCAAATTTAGAAAATTTTTTAAAAAAATGGCAAGAGTATCTTGATGGCTTCGATAAGCAAATGGCAACATGTCAAACTAAAAAAGTAGTGCAATATCATGAACTATATAACTATTTTCTTGACCGATACAATATTGAAATTGTTGGAAATATTGAGCCACTCCCAGGTATTGCTCCTAGCTCAAAACATACTATAGAACTTATTAATAGCATAAAAGAGAATAAGGTAAAAGTTATTATGCAAGATGCCTATCATGAGAAAAAGACAGCTAAATTTATAGCCGACAAAACAGGGGCAAGAGTAGCCGTAATTCCCCATGATGTAGGTGCAGTAGAAGATAGCGATACCCTAGAGAGCTTTTATAACACCATAGAGAAGAGAGTATGTCAATAGTTGAACTTTTATGGCCTGCGTTTGTTCTAGCCATTGCCCTTGTTTTTATTCATACTATTTTTGGTATTGAGATTATAAAACGGGGGGTTATCTTTACCGACTTAGCCATTGGACAGATAGCATCTGTTGGTATGGCTTTAAGTATTGCTTTTTTAGATGGTGCTTACCAAACACCCCTAACACTTGCATTTGCAATTATGACAGCCATTGTTATCTCTTGGGCGACTAATAGAGTAAAAAATGTAGAGGCCTTTATTGGTCTGCTATATGCTCTTGGTATCTCCTCTATTATGCTTGTTTTAGCAAAAAGTTCAGAAGGAATGGAGCTATTTTCAAAGCTTAGTGCTGCCGATATTCTCTTTACTTCACAAGGGGAGCTTTTTACAGATTTAGCAATTTATATTCCTATTGCAATGGTTATGTTTTTTATCTATCCCAAAACAAAAGGGCTTGTAAAGGAGTTGATATTCTTTATTATGTTAGCACTCACAGTAACCTCTTCGGTACAGTCTGCTGGTGTTTTGGTAGTTTTTGCACTCCTTATAGCACCAGCTTATGCAGGAGTAGTACAGAAAAGATTTAAAACTCTCCCTTTTGCATGGAGTTTTGGAAGTTTAAGTATTATTATTGCACTTTTTGCATCATATCAGTTAGATTTACCAACAGGATATACAATTATTTTTATAACAGTACTCTCTTCACTTTTGATGGTTGTTAAAATAAGTTGTAATCATAAAGTTTAGTGAATAAGAAATTATAAATTTATTATGGTTAGGTACTTAACTCTTCTATCCAAATTTGCATATCTGCATCACTTGGCATTCTCCAGTCTGCTCTTGGACTTAGTGAGATGCTTCCTACTTTTGGTCCATCTGGTATACATGAGCGTTTGAACTGTTGGCTAAAGAAACGCCATAAGAATTTTTTGAGCCATTTTTTAATGGTCTCTTCATCATAATAATTATCAAAGGCATGATTTGCTAAAAACAAAATCTTACTTGGCTTTGCTCCATATTTAATAAAGTGATATAAAAAGAAATCGTGTAGTTCATAAGGTCCAACTATTGATTCGGTCTCTTGGACAATTTCATCATCTTTATGAGGTAAAAGTTCAGGGCTTATTGGGGTATCTAAAATATCATCTATAATATAAGAAATATTCTTATTGCTCTTAAAATACTCTATAACATATTTTATAAGTGTTTTAGGAATACCAGAATTTAAAGCATACATACTCATATGGTCGCCGTTATATGTAGACCAACCTAAAGCAATTTCACTTAAATCTCCTGTTCCTATAACCAAGCCTCCTTCACGGTTAGCAGTGTTCATTAAAATTGAAGTTCTTGCTCGTGCTTGTACATTCTCATAAGTTACAGAGTGGTCATCTATATCATGTCCTATGGCTTCAAATTCTGTTAGAGCTAGTTTTGTAATATCAATATTACGCAGTGTAAGCTCTAGTTTTTCACAGAGTTCTATAGCATTGTTTTTAGTTCGAGAGGTTGTTCCAAACCCAGGCATGGTAATGGCAATAATATCTTTACTATCCCAATTCATAAGTTGAAATGCTTTATGGGTAGAGAGTAGGGCAAGAGTAGAATCTAATCCTCCAGAGATTCCAATAACAGCTTTTTTTATACTTGCATGAGTCATTCGTTTAATGAGTGCATGGGCTTGAATATTTACAATCTCTTTGCAACGTTTTTCTTTTTCTTGGTAGATAGAGGGAACAAAGGGATGAGGATTAATAAAACGCTTTAACTTATCTATTTGAGGTAAAGATTTAACTTTAATAAGTCTAAACGCTGTTGTAATTTCATCAGAATAACTAGATTCAGAAATACGTTGCCAATTCATTTTTTGTAAATCTATATCAGCTGTGATTAGGTTTGCATTTATATCAAAGCGTTGGTTCTGAATAAGAGTTGAACCATATTCAGCAATAATAGAGTGACCTCCAAATACTGTATCTGTTGTTGATTCTCCTACACCTGAAGAGGCATAAACATAAGCTCCCATACATCTAGCACTTTGTGTTCGTACCAACTCTTCACGATATTCGGCTTTTCCTATAAGTTCATTACTTGCAGAGAGATTAAAAATAAGGTTTGCCCCATTAATAGACATTTGATTTGAAGGAGGAGTAATTGCCCATAAATCTTCACAAATTTCTATACCAAAGGTCATCTCTTTGTTATCGCTAAATAGTAAATCAACTCCAAACGGAATGTTTTGTCCCAAAAGAGTAGTTGTCTCATTTTTTATATTACGCCCTGAAATAAAGTGACGTTTTTCATAAAACTCTTTTTTATTGGGGATATAACTCTTGGGAATAATACCTAAAATATTTCCATTTTGAATTACAATAGCTGTATTATAAAGTCTATTGTTATAGAGTAAAATAATACCTAAAATAGCAATTGTTGAAATATTTTCACTTACTTTTAAAATAGATTTCAGAGCATAATTTTGCTTTTCTAAGAGTGTTTGATTAAAAAAAATATCAGAAGCTGTATAGCCTGTAAGTGTTAGCTCAGGAAAGAGTACTACCGAGACATTTTGATGATAAGCTTGTTTGAGTAGAGAGATTATAGATATAGCATTTTTTTCGGGGTTTGCTAGAGTAGTTTGATTAACAGCAGAAGCGACTCTGTAAAATCCATGCATGACTTTCCTTTTCTAATATAGGGATGCTAATAAAGATAGCATTTTATCTAAAAAAGAGAGTATTAAAATTATTTAAGATAGAAAACTTTATTTAAATATTTGATTTTTTTGGGAGATATAACGGTGATTCTGTCCCATAAAAGTTTTGTATAAATCTTTCCTTTATCAATTGTGTATCTACCTTTTTTAGGAAATGCTTGTCCCCATGATTGCTTTTTCTTTAATATATCAAGCAAATTTGGAGATTTAAGTTCAGAACTTGTTAGTTTATCAGTTCTGTTGGTATATAGATAGTGATATTTACCATTTTTTGTTAAAATTAAAAAATGATAAGAGTCTCCCATTCTATCTGTTCTATACACTTTGTCATATTTTGGTTGTGGTCCATTTATTGTTGATGCATTTAACGTACTACTTAAAAATAGTAAAGAAAAACTTAACAACTTTAAGATTATTATTAGTGTTTTCATAGAATAATTATAACACATATATTTCTTGAATGAAGTCACAAATTAAAAATAAAATTAATTATTTCATTTAATCTGTTTTTTATAGTTATTAGCTATTCTTCATTATCAACTTCTCTCCTACCTTTAAATATAAAAGAACATGATAGAACTAATGAAGCTCTGGAGAGGGAGCACCAAAGTAGAACCCTTGGGAATAGTCTGCTCCTAAATCTTTAACAATTTCATAAATTTCTTCACTTGATACATACTCTGTAATAGTTTTTCTTCCTAGTTTTTTTGAAAAAGAGATAATGGCTTCGGTAATAATTAGTGCATTTTTATCTGTGGCAATATTTTTGATTAGGCTACCATCTATTTTTATAAAGTCTGCATCTATACTAATAATATGTTCAAAATTTGCATAACCAGAGCCAAAATCATCAATAGCAATTTTAACGCCGTATTTTTTAATGCGTTTAACAAAGTCATTAATTATTTTATAGTCATTTACCTCTTCGGATTCTGTTATTTCAAAAATAACATTATGGCTATTGGAATAGTTTGAAAGTTTATCATAGATATAAGAGTTAATCTCTTTTGATAAAATATCATCAACGGTTAAATTAAGAGAGAACTGATAATTTGGTAAGTTTTCAAATGTTTTAAAGGCTTTATCAATAACAATTTTAGTGATTTGAGGATAGAGTTTTGCTTTTTGTGCTATTTCTAAAAAAGTCCATGTAGATACAGGGTGTCCCTCTTTATCCAACATTCTTACTAATGTTTCATACTTTACTATCTCTTGTGTTTTGTTATTTAGTATAGGTTGATAATAGGTTACCACTCTATCTTCATCAATGGCTTCTTTTATTTTTCTAATCCACTCAATATTTTGAGCATAATCTTCACTTTTGCTCATGGTGTGGTCAAAAATTAAAAATTTTTTATGCTCTTGTTGAGCTTTTTTTCTAGCAATATTTGAGTATAAAATAAGTTTTTGATAGTTATCATGTGCATAGTAACTAGCTACCCCACCTGTAATAGAGATAGAAATACGGTTTTGATTTTCTAAATTTATAGTAGAAATCTCTACTTCAATATCTTTTATAAGCTCTTTAAAAAAGAGTTTAAAATTAGTATTTGATAAATCATCTTCTTGAAAAAGTAAAATAAATTGGTCTGCTTGTAACTTATATAGTTTAAAATATTTTTTATCTTTTAAACTTTGAAGTTTTGATGCCATATTAATTAGAACATCATCTCCAATAGAAGAGCCATAAAAGTCATTAAAACCTGAAAAATCGTCAATATTTAGATAAAAAATAATTGGTTTAATTGCTGTTTTTAAATCGTTAATAAGTTGATTACGATTTGGTAAGCCTGTTAATAAATCAGTTCTCTGTTTTTTAATCTCTTCTTTACTCTCTTCTAGTTCTGTAATGTTATGTCTAACAGCAACATATTCAAGAATATTATTGTCTTTATCTAAAATAGGTAAAATGGTGGCATTAACAATATAGGAACCTCCATCTTTTTTACGGTTTTTAACTGTACCTTTCCAAATTTTTTTGGCATGAAGTGTTTCCCACATCTCTTTAAAAACTTCTTTTGGCATATCTGGATGACGAACAATATTATGAGAACGTCCCATAAGCTCTTTTTCTGTATATCCAGATACATCACAAAACATCTTATTAACATAGGTAATAATTCCTTTATCATCAGTTTTTGAAACAATACTTGAACGGTCAATAGCTGTTTTATAGACATCAAGAAAAGAGATATTCTCTGTTAATTTCTCACTCATGGTATTAAAGGCTAAAAGTGCATCTCCAATCTCATCTTCTCTATCCACATCTAGTTTAATATTTGTATCTCCTGAAGATATCATCTCGGATGCTGTTTGAAGTTTTCTTAAGTTTTTGGTAATAGAAAGATAAAAGGCTATAAAAATATAGAAAGCAACACATAAAATAAGTAAAAAGACAAACAGTAGAGACCAAAGTTTATTATTTAAGTTTGTTTGTAACTCTTTAATAGTCTTTTTATATGTATAGGTATATCGTTGATATAGTGTATCTTGTGCTTCAA
>FPHM01000019.1_pt1 | contig 9858 bp, 10 predicted proteins | sample 1057441 | NCBI WGS metagenome assembly FPHM01 (sample SAMEA4473311, study PRJEB15554) | hydrothermal vent metagenome | biome: marine basaltic hydrothermal vent biome; feature: marine hydrothermal vent; material: water | place: Pacific Ocean | collected 2011-06-14/2011-07-23 | depth 1155 m | reverse complement strand
GCTACGCAGGATTATTATGATACATATACTGCTTTGGTAGAGAAAGTAAAAGAAGCGATTTTTTATGTGGCGACGAAAGAACAGATGCAAAATCTTGTGGGGCATAAAATACACCATAATGTGATGATGCATGGTATTCGCCCAAAAGAAACGCCTTTGGAGGATTTGGGGGATAATATTTTGATGTTAGATGAAATCTCTTCTACGCAAAATGTCGGAGCAATTGCAAGGACTATGGCTGGTTTGGGCATTGATTCTTATCTTGTACCCTCTTATGCACCTCATCCTTATTCTCGCCGTGCTTTGCGTGTGAGTATGGGACATATCTCACTGCTAAAAGTACATATTTATACACAATTAGAAGAAACACTTATAGAGCTAAAAAAGCAAGGCTATCGTATTTATGGAGCAGAAGTCACAGAAGATTCTACACCTTTATCTTCTGTGAAAGTAGCTGATAAATGGGTCTTGCTTATGGGGCATGAAGGCTTTGGACTGAGTGTTGAAATTATGAAGCTTTGTGATGAAATTGTGACGATTGAGATGATGAAAGGTGTGAAAAGCTTTAATGTGGGAATTGCTTCATCCATGATAATGTATCAGTTTAAGTATGGGAAAGCTAAGAATTAGATGGATATACTCACTTATTCAAAATAAAAAGGACTATAAATGTGGAAAATTATAATATATATGTTAGTGTTGCTTTCGTTTTCGGAAGCTAGATGGCAGGGGATTTATCCTTTGTATCACTATGATAGGGCTAGTGATTTTAATTTAGAAGAAGGGGTTGAGTATTTAGAAATTCGTGCGAATGTGGTCTATCCTTGGAAAAAATCACATAGGGTTTTGTTTTCAACAGACAAGACTTATATGTCAAAAATGAGCCAAACTTTGCAAGAAACTTTGAATGCCTTAGCACCTATTGATAATAGAGAGAATAATTTATATTTGGAACATAAACGGAATTCTTCGTCTTGTCGTATAGTCTATAATGCTGTGATTGTGACAAATAAAGACAAGATATATAAAATGAATACCATTCAAGATATTCGTTCTGTCTTGGGTACGATTGACACAGAAGGAGAGATTGCTTTGCTCTTATGGCTTCATGACTACGAAAATACTCTAGAACAATATAGACGCACTTTTCAAGGATTTGAAGCAACAGGTTGGTATCAACCTATGATTGGAGAAGCCCAAAAATGTACAAATAGGGAATATAAACGCTATTTTGATAGGAATATGAATTTTGTTATGGAAGTAGAATTGAGAAAAGAAAAGAGCAATATAACTTGTGTGCGTTGGATGCCACCTACTTTGTTAGAGTGTCGTTAAGATGTATTTGGATAAAATAATATAAAATATTTTAGGATAAACTAACTATGACAGAAGCACTACTTATTGAAATTGGTGTGGAGGAACTTCCTGCTATTCCTCTGCTAAAAATACTCTCTTCTATTGAAAAATCTTGGGCAAAAATACTTACAGACTATCAGCTTTCTTGTGAATTTGAATTCCTTTATACACCACGACGCTTGGTACTTAAACATAAGGCTATTGCCAGAGAACAAGCAGATGCTATTGTAGAATTTTTTGGTCCTCCTTTGATGGTGGGAATAAAAGATGGCGTAGCTACTAAAGCAGGAGAAGGCTTCGCACGAAAATGTGGGGTACATTTTGATGATTTAGGTCGTGGAGACAAGAATGGCAAAGAAGTTTTGTATTATAAGAAAGAAGAAAAAGGGGCAAAAACCACAGCACTTTTAGAAGAAATGTTGAAAAAATGGTTGTCTCTTATGGCATTTGGAAAAACCATGCGTTGGGGGAATGGCTCAGATGAATTTGTGCGTCCTTTACGATGGTTACAAGTGCGTATGGGTGATACTATTGTGCCTGTAAGCCTTTTTGGAATAGTGTCGAGTGATGAAACCTATGTACACCGAATGTTTAGTTATGATCCCATAGCTATAGTAAATATATCGGAGCATGAAGCTATATTAGCAGAGGGTGCTGTGATGCTTAGACCTTTGGAATTAGAACATGGTATTATGATAGAAAGAGATAAGGCGTTAATTGCTGAGGTTGTGGCGATTACAGAAAATCCAAAAGCTTTGCTAGGCTCTTTTGATATAGACTTTTTGGCATTGCCTCCTGAAGTGATTATTACTTCTATGAAAGAACATCAGCGTTATTTCCCTGTATTTGAGAAAGGGAAACTTAGCAATAAATTTGTAGTGGTTTCTAATGCCTATACAAATGATTATTCTAAAGTCATTGCAGGAAATGAAAGGGTATTAAAACCCCGTTTGGCTGATGGCTTGTTCTTTTATCATAATGATTTAAAAGCAGGACTGAGCAATAAAGGGCTTGAAAAAGTACAGTTTATTGATGGCTTAGGGACTTTGGCTGATAAGATAGAGAGAGAAAGAAGTATTGCTCTTACTCTTTTAGGACTTTATTGTGATAAAGTAGAAGTCGAAACTTCTAAAGAGATATTACTTTTAGAAACACTTATGGACAGAGCGATTAGTCTTGCTAAGGCAGATTTGATGTCTGAAATGGTCTATGAATTTACAGAGCTTCAAGGGCTTATGGGATATTATTATGCCAAAGCACTAAAGGAAGAAAAAGAAGTATATATGGCGATTAAAGAACAATATATGCCTATAGGAGAGGGGGCAGAACTTCCTTCTTCTATTTTCTCTTCTATTTTGGCAATGTCTGTGAAAGTTGATACACTTTTTGGACTGTTTTCTGTGGGACGCATTCCTACGGGTTCAAAAGACCCTTTTGCCTTGCGTCGTGCTGTTAATGGGATTATTCGTATGATTATTGCTCATGATTTGGCATTTAATATTGATGATATGATGCTGTTACTCCAAGGTGCTTATGAGGAGTTTGATACCAAGGCTTTGGGAGCATTTATTATAGAAAGAATGTATAAATCTTTAGATGCCAATCCTTCTGTGATTGCATCTGTGTTGGCTTCTGGAGAGCGTGATATTAATGAAATTACTAAAAAAGTAGAAGCATTAAATACTATTGTTTGTGCAGACACTTTTAAAGAACAATTTTCTACTTTTAAACGCGTGGCTAATATTTCTAAAGATGTAGATTTATCAAAAACTTTGAGCATAGATATTACTTTGTTTAAAGAAGAGGAAGAAGGAAGACTTTATCGTGCGTATATGCTAGTGATTGAAAAAGAATATGCTAATTATCAAACACATTTTGACGCTTTATTTGGTCTAAAAGAAGTGCTTGATGTTTATTTTGATACTGTGATGGTGAACAGTAAAGAGCCACTATTAAAAGAGAATAGACTAAACATGATAGCATCTATTTATAAAACTTTTAAAAATATTGCTGATATTAAAGAAATTAGCGTTTAATGATGAGGTTTATTTTTGTCTTACTTTTAGGCTTATGCCTTAGTGCTTGTAGTTCTGAACCAAATATAAAGCTGGAGGGACAAGCTGTTTTCTATGCACAAAAGCATCTTTGAAGTTATCATATTATAGAATATGGAATAAAATTATAGAAGATAAGGAAAAGATGATGAAAAAAATATTAACAACACTGGCTTTATTAACAACGCTTTCACTAGGAAATGAATATCCTATGGAGTTTGGTTTGGGATATGCCCCAGGTGATGATAGTGGAGATTCTATAACAGGTTTCGCTTCTATTAGTATGGTAGGAGGTCTTGGTACGCGTTTTGAATATAGCAAAAATATTAATGAAGGTTCTTTATTTTCTGTTGAAGAAGTAAGTCGTTATGCACTCTTTGCTGTATATACTGTACCTTTGACTGAAAGTGTTTCTTTGACACCTAAAATGGGACTTGTCAAAAATGATGCAGAAATTCAAGTAGGGGATGTTGTGAATTCAGTCACGGGAGAATCCACAGAATTTACTTATGGTTTAGAAGTGAATTATAGTTATAATGATAATATGGCATTTTATGTAGGTTATACAGATTATGGTAATAGTTTTGATTTTGATAATTTTGACACTACTTATATGGACAGTGCCAATGTGACTTTTGGTATAAAAGTAGGTATCTAAGGAAATTTTATGTCTGCTTATTATGATAGTATTATCATTGGAGCAGGAATAGCAGGGGTATCTCTTGCCCATAGTTTAAGACAAAAAAATCAAAAAGTATTGGTTTTGGATAAGAAAGGGATTGCTTCGGGTGGTTCTGGTGCTGCTGGAGCATTTATTTCTCCTAAGATTGGCAAAACCTCTAGCTTACAAATGTTGACGAATAAAGCTTTTACTTTTTCCAAAGATTTTTATCTCAGACAAACTCCCAAATATTTTTACCAAACAGGTATCTTTCGTATTCCTAAAGATAAAGAAGATGCCTCTAAATTCCCTGAATATGAAAAAAACAATAGCAATACTTATACGAATTATTCGTCTTCAAAGTTAAACTCTCTAGGTATTCATTCTCTTTATGAAAGTTTTTATTTTCCTGAAGCAGGAGATTGTGATGCGATAGAAGTATGTCATGCACTTCTAAAAAATATAGAAATTATTATCTGTGAAGTAGAGAAAATAGAGAGAAAAGAAGATAAGTGGTTGGTGGATAAATATGAAGCAACAAACTTGATTTTAGCCACAGGCTATGAAAATACTTTGGTAGATATAGCATATATGGGGATTAAAGGAACATGGGGAACAAGGGCTGATTTTACTTCTTCTTTGGACTTATCTGTGAGTATGCATCAGTCTATTTCTATAGGAGAAAATAGAAAGGGTATGATAAAGATAGGTGCGAGTCATGAACATTTTATTAAAAACCCTCAGCCTTGTGAGAAAAAAGAAACATTTATACTTAAAGAAAAAGCCAAAGCTTTAATTGATACCTCTGATTTACACTTAGACAAAACTTTTTGTGGCATGAGAGCAGGAGCGAGAGATTATTTTCCTTTGGTAGGTAAAATCATTGATGTGCCATATATGCTAGAAAATTATCCCCAAATCCGAAAAGGAATAAAAGTAGAATTAAAATATAGAAAAAATCTTTATATCTTGAATGGTTTAGGAGGAAGAGGTTTTGTCTTTGCTCCATTGATGGCAAAGATACTTTCTGAACATATTGTGGAGAATACGCCTTTGGAGAGTTTAGTTTCTCCTGATAGGCTTTTTTTTAAATGGTGTCGTAAACTACATCATTGAGGTTTATCCCAAATTTTCCATTCAGGTGTATGTTGAACATCTGGAAAACCATGAAGAATTTCTTGGGGTTGGAAACGAGGTTTATAGGCAAATGCTTTACATCCATCTACCCAATATCCTAGATAAATCCAAGGTAAGTCTAAGACTTTTGCCAATTTTATTTGATAAATCAAAGAATATGTCCCCAAAGATAAAGAGGCATAATCGGGGTCATAATAACAATAAATAGAAGAAATACCATCATCTAAAATATCAATTAAATCGACAGCGATGAGTTTTTTATCTCTAATATAGAGTACTTCTTTGCCAAATTCATGAGCTCCTTCCACAAAGTTTTCTTGGTATTCTCTTTGGCTAATCTTACGATGTTTCCAAGCATCTGTCTCTGCTTTAAAGGAATGATATTTATTATATAAAGTAAGATGGTCTTGAGTGAGTGTGGGTTTTTGGACAATAATTTCAGTATCTTGGTTGCGTTTAATAGATTTTCTTTGTGATTTACTATATTTATAATGCTTGGTATCAATACGAATACTTTTACAGGCATCACAGCCTTCACAGATGGGATGGAAAAAATAATTACCAAAGCGTCTCCATCCTCTTGCTATAACAGCTGTGGCAAATGTGCTTGAGGCTTCTGCTACATATTTGTAATTCATACGCACATTATTGCCCTTAATATAGGAGCAATCATAGTCAAGCATCGAAAAATCTGTTGATGTTGGGTTTAATAGGTCTAATTCTTCATTCATGCTAAAGATTATAGCGAAGTTAATCTATATCTTTTGACTTATTGTTTATTTTTTTAAGGTATGATACGATTTTATGTAAGGATAGCCAATGGGTAATAGAACAGTAGTAACAGTGAGTAGTATAAAAGGTATTCAACGATATACTTTACCTCAAAATTTGAAGATAAAAATACTCGTTGTTTTATTGCTTACTTTTCTGCCTCTTGTGTTTGTAGTATATTATATTCATGAATTGAATATTAGTATTGAAACGCTTCATAGTAAAAATGAAATTTTAGAGGGAAAAGTAGAAAAAAATAAATTTCTTCAATTGGTTTTGAATGATAAAGAAAGTATTTTGGAGAGTGTGAAGCAAGAAAAAGATATTTTAGAAGAGACTTTAGAAGATAGAATTGAAAGATTGATTATTGATAAAAATAAAATTCAAATAGAACAGCAGTTTACTTTAGAAATTAAAAATACAAGAGAAGACAGTTTGGTTCGTCTTACGAATATGCTCAGTGATATTCAAACTGAACTTAAAAAAGAAAGTCGGACAAGTCAAAAATTACAAAATAAATTGTCTCTTAATATTAAAATTGATAAAGCAAGAATCGCAAGAGAAGAAGAACGAAAAGCAAGAGAATTGGCAGAAATACGAAGAGAAAAAGAGCGTAAACAACGCATTGCTTCTGAAAAATCTAACAAAGAAAGAACTTTAAAACGCATTGCAAAATCTAAATTAAGAAAACGCTATGTATGGGGTGCTGTAGGTCCTCGTACTTTTGATTGTTCTGGATATACTTCTTATGTGTTTAAAAAACTTGGTGTCAAATTACCAAGAGTTTCTCGTGGTCAATCTAAATTTGGTAAATTGGTTAAAAGAGAGAACTTGCAAGTAGGAGATTTACTTTTCTTTGATACAGGAAGAAAAGGCGTGGTCAATCATGTGGGTATTTATCTAGGCAATGATAAGTTTATTCATGCTTCTTCTGCGAAAAAAAGGGTAGTGATTAGTAGGTTGTCCAAAGGTTTTTATAGTAGCCGTTATAAGTGGGCAAGAAGAGTGATGTAAGAAGAGTGCTTTAATAAGAGTTTTTGTACAATATTAACTTATATATTTAAATATAATTTAATAAGGAAATACTATGCACGAACAAACACTAGCCATCCATGCAGGATATGACAAAGATGCACAAGGTACTATGGCAGTACCTCTATACCAAACCACAGCCTATCAATTTAGAGATACAGAACACGCAGCTAATCTTTTTGCTCTCAAAGAATTAGGCAATATCTATACGCGTTTGATGAATCCAACCACAGATGTTTTTGAAAAGCGTTTTGCTGCTGTAGAAGGTGGTGTGTCTGCTATTGGTACAGCTTCTGGCATGGCTGCTATTTTTTATGCCATTGCGAATGTGGCTGAAGCAGGAGACAATATTATCGTCGCCAAGCAAGTCTATGGTGGAACAACAACGCTTACAGGACATACGATTAAACGATTTGGAATAGAAACGCGTTATTTTGATGTGAATAATCCTTCTGAAATTGAAGCCCTAGTAGATGATAAATCTAAAATCATTCTTTTTGAAAGTATTACCAATCCTAGTATTGATGTAGCCGATTTTGATGCCATCGTAGAGATTGCCAATAGATATAATATTCTTACTTGTGTTGATAATACCGTAGGTACGCCAATTTTATGTAAGCCTTTTGAATATGGCGTAGATTTGACTGTGCATTCGGCGAGTAAATATACCACAGGTCAGGGTTTGGCTATTGGTGGTGTGATTGTTGAACGCCATGATTTAGTAGAAAAAATCAAAGGCAATGCAAGATACGCACATTTTAATGAGCCAGATGAAAGTTATCATGGATTAGTGTATTCTGATTTACCTTTACCACTTTTTACACTTAGAGTGCGTTTGGCATTGCTTCGTGATTTGGGTGCATCTCCATCTCCTTTCAATTCATGGCTTTATATTCAAGGCTTAGAGACTTTGCCTTTGCGTATGAAACAACATTCTTCTTCTGCTTTGGCTATTGCAGAATTTTTGGAAGCCCACCCAAAAGTATCTAAAGTCAATTACCCAGGATTAAAATCGGATATAAATTATGATTTAGGACAAAAATACTTCAAAGGTGGACACTCAGGACTACTTTCTTTTGAAGTTGCAGACAAAGAAACAGCTCAAAAGATAGCAGATAGCACAGACATCTTTGCTGTGGTTGTGAATATTGGAGATTCAAAATCTATTATTACGCATCCTGCGAGTACTACACATCAACAACTTTCAGACCAAGAACTCTTAGAAGCGGGGATTCCTGCTGGACTTGTAAGACTTTCTGTAGGATTAGAAGATAGCCAAGACTTGATAGATGATTTGACTAAGGCATTAGGTTAATGACCTTAAACGCATTAGAAAATAGTATCAAAGAAGAAGTAGGAGTTTTACTCTACTTTTCTGGAGAACATTGTAGCGTTTGTCATGCACTTAGACCTAAGTTTAAATTGCTTTTTGATACAAAGTTTCCGAAAATGAAACAAATTTATCTTGATGCACAAGAATATTCAGCACTTTCTTCACACTTTCAAGTATTAAGTTTACCGACAATAATACTTTTTTTAGATGGAAGAGAATTTAGAAGAGAAGGACGCTTAGTGAGTTTGTATCAATTAGAAGAGACACTTACACGCCCTTATAAGATGCTAACAGAATCATAGAATCACTTTTTTATTATTTTTGTGTCACAATAGAAATATTCTTGAAGCCTTTGGTTTTGAGAATATCAATAATAGACACAAAATACTCAAAAGCAGAAGCTTTATCCATGTGTAAAGAGATTAAATCTTTTTTGGGATTAAGTTTAAGCAGTTTTTTCTTGATGAGGTCAAGACTTAGTGCCTCTTTGTCATAAAAATATTTCCCACTTTTATCAATAGCAATATGAATAGACTTTTTTTCTTTGGCTTTTTTTGAACTGGCAGAGGGTAAATCTACTTTAATTGTTTGGTTTTTTACAAAAGTAGAAGTTGCCAAAATAATGACAAGTAATACCAAAACAATATCAATAAATGGTACAACATTCATTTTATCAAAGCGTTCGCGTCTCATCTAAAAAACTTATTTTCGTCTTGCAGTATTTCCCATTGAGAAAGTAATATATCTACCTTAGTAAGCAAAGCATTATACAAGACAGTCGCAGGAATTGCCACCACCAACCCTGCTGCTGTAGCTTTGAGAGCCAAAGCTAAATGCTTCATAATTTCCCCAGGATTAATTGTATCTTGTTGGTCACCAATAATATAAAAAGTCAAAATAATAGCCAAAACCGTACCCAGTAATCCAATATACGGAGCGTTTGAGCCAATACTAGCAATCGTAGCCAAGCGTTTAGAAAGGTCTATTTCTAGGGCAAGTTTATGTTTATATTTATTTAAATCAATAGAACGATAATAGAGTAATCTTTCTATTGTGTAAGCAAAAGTGATAAAACTCAAAAATATAAGCAATCCAATCACACCATAATCTATCACATCTTTCATTTCTTCAATAGGCATAGCATTTCTCCATCAATATTTTAGTAGATATTATAGCTAAAGATATGTTATAAAAAAAGTTATTGAACATTTATCTTAATTCTGTTCTATAAAATCTAATCTACTCTATAAGAGAGTTTTTAAAAATTATTATGTTAATCATAATAATTTAAAAATATATTATATACTGATAAATACTTCTATATGTGACTTTAAGCCCTTTTCTCCCTTTTTTTGCTAAAATATACTACTTAATTTTAAAAGGAATACACTTGTCTGATTTAATTGAAAATAGTGAAAATACACAAGAGATACTCATAGAAGATAGCATGAGAGCATCTTATCTTGATTATTCTATGTCGGTGATTGTAGGTCGTGCCTTACCTGATGCTAGAG
>FPHM01000283.1_pt1 | contig 10239 bp, 7 predicted proteins | sample 1057441 | NCBI WGS metagenome assembly FPHM01 (sample SAMEA4473311, study PRJEB15554) | hydrothermal vent metagenome | biome: marine basaltic hydrothermal vent biome; feature: marine hydrothermal vent; material: water | place: Pacific Ocean | collected 2011-06-14/2011-07-23 | depth 1155 m | reverse complement strand
GCAATACATGGGTCAAAGCTATGAACGGTTCGTATAATCTCTAAAGGCTCTTCAGGATTGGCTACTTTTGTACCAATAAGTGATGCTTCATACGCACCAACCTCTCCATTTGGTCCTCTAGGTCCTGCATTCCATGTAGATGGTACAACAGCTTGGAAGTTAGCCACTTTTCCATCTTTGATTCTCATCCAGTGACCTAACGCCCCTCTTGGTGCTTCTGCAAGTCCTCTACCTTTAGAATCGGCTGAAACTTCATCAAAATCAAAATCACTCCATGTGCTTAAGTCTCCAGAAGCTACATTTTTAGCCAGTTCATCAACCCAATCCAACATCACATCGCCCACAAGCTCTGTCTCAATAGCTCTTGCTGCTGTTCTACCAACAGTTGAGAAGAGTACAGTAATTGGAAGTCCTGAACGCTTCAAGAAGTTACCTGCATACTTTTTAATACGCTCATCTCCACCTACATATCCAACAACAATTCTAGCAAGAGGACCAACCTCTACTTTGCGTCCATTGTAGAGTGGAGATTTAATCCATGAGTACTTCTCATCTGTTTTAAGATAGGCGTAACCGTCATCTTTTTTATTGAGTCCTGTATATTTTGGAATGGTTGTTCCATCATAAGGATGCTCTGGTGCACCTGTACCTTCAAACCAAGCGTGTGTTACATCTTCTGTAATCATCTCTTCATCAAGTTTATGAACTTTTGTAATGTCACCATCAAGCACTACCCCACTTTTAAAGAGTGAATCTGCCTTATAAAAACCTGTATCATCTAGCTTAAAGTCACCATAGGTCATATATGATAGAAGCCCACCACCTGCACCACCTACACCTTTTCCAAGTGTACCTTTATGTTTAGTTCCGTGGAATGATTGACTATTATCAGTTGCCTCTTTGGCATAAGCTGTTCCTGCCATATAAATATCAGGAAGATACGCTCCTTTAATAAACTCATTACCATCTTGAAGTAACTGTTTAAAGAGTCCAATTCTTGCAGGATTTTGAATATCTTGCACACAAGTTACACCACCCACGACAATTGATTGAGGGTGTGGGTTTTTACCACCAAAAATCGCTTGCATTTTAGCTAGGTTTCTCTGTACATCTAGTGCCTTAAGGTAGTGAGCCACCCCAATAAGGTTCTGCTCTGGAGTCAATTTATAAGCATTATTGCCCCAATATCCATTACCAAAGATACCCAAACGCCCCTCTTTTACAAACTTAATAATACGGTCTTGAATCGCTTTAAAATCAGCTACACCTGAGATATAAGGTTTATGCCCTGCCACATCTGCCCATTTTTGTGCCTCTTTAGCCGTTGCTGCTGGGTCTGCTTTGGTTGCTGCTACTACATCAACAAAGTCTAGTGCATGGAGATGATAGAAGTGTACCAAGTGGTCATGCACATACAATGCACCTTGAATAAGGTTTCTTACCAAACGAGCATTTTTAGGAATAGTCACATTAAAAGCATCTTCAACAGCCTCTATACTTCTTTGGTAGTGTGTACCTGTACAGACACCACAGATACGCATGGTCATTAGCCCCACATCTCTTGGGTCTCTATCTTTTACAATAGTCTCAATACCTCTAAACATGGTTGAAGAACTCCACGCATCAACAATAGTATTATCTTTGTCAATCACAGCTTCAATTCTAAGGTGACCTTCAATTCTTGTAATTGGGTCAACAATAATATGCTTGTTTCCATTAGCATCTGTTTTATGGAAACTTCCCTCTACACCATGTGCTGTAGTTTTATCTGTTGTTTCAGTTGTTGCTTCAACTGTTGCATTATTTTCTGCCATTATGCTTCTCCTCCATTATCTTTCTTACCTGCTGCAGCACTAGCCGCTGCATGTATAGCAATACCGATACCTGCTGCTGTTAGTAGTCCTAAACCAAACTCATCAACGGTTTTCTCAACTCCACCTGTTGGTGCTTTTATATTAGCATTTGCCATTGGTCGCTCATAGGCGTATTTATCCCAAAAGTCAGGCTCACTACACCCAATACACCCACGCCCAACTCCAATAGGCCAGTTAACCCCTTCGTTATAACGAATAATAGAACAGTTATTAAATGTCATAGGTCCTTTACAACCTACCTTATAGAGACAGAAGTTATTTTTCGCTCCTTCATCTCCCCACTCCTCTACATACTCTCCTGCATCAAAATGGGCTCTTCTTTCACAGTTGTCATGAATACGATAACCAAATGCAAACTTAGGTCGTAAAAGTGAATCAAGTTCAGGTACTTGACCTGTTAATACATAGTGCAAGATAACCCCTACCATATTGGATGGGTTAGCAGGACAAGCAGGAATATTAATAATTGGTTTACCTTTAACAACATCCATAACACCCACAGCATCAGTAGGATTTGGAGCAGCTGCTGGAATCCCCCCAAAGGTTGCACAAGAGCCAACAGCCACAACAGCAGCAGCACCTTCGGCTGCACGATGTAGATGTTCTAAAAATGTCTCACCTTTTGCTCCAATAGTTCCATATTGACCATCTAGTTCAAGTGGTACTGAACCCTCAACAAAGAGAAGATATTTTCCTTTAAAGAGTTCCATCGCCTCTTCCATCTGTTTTTCTGCTTGATGACCTGATGCTGCTTGAAGTGTCTCATGAAACTCTAGCGAGATAATATCTAAGATAATCTCATCAATTTGTGGTCCATCTGAACGCAAAAGTGCCTCTGAGTTACCTGCACAATCTTGTAGCTCAATCCAAATAACAGGAAGACGGTTCATTAACATAGCTGCATCAGCTACCAATGGAGTAAAAGAGGCAGGAAGCATTAACATTGCAGTTGTTGCCGATGCCCATTTTAAGAAATCCCTTCTCTCTAGCCCCTCATTTATCACACTCTCCATAAAATCTCTTCTATTCTTAAGAGGTTTAAGTTTCTTTAACTCTTCAAGTCTCTTTTGACACTTAAGATAGAGCTTGTTATAAAAACTATCACCTCTATTGGTATCTACCTTTGCACTCTCTGCCGTAAAGAGCTTCTTTACAGCTTCTTCTTTATCTATGCCCATCTGCTTATCCTTTTAAAATTGAATGTTCATTCACAATGATAAAATTACTAAGCTTAATATAATATGAATATTCATTCAATATTTTTAAAATAATATTTAAATCATCTATTTATACTCACATAAATAAATAGAATGAATAGATATTTATTTTTTTATTATCTATTAAGTTTTATTTGATTATAGTAATGAATGGTTATTCATTTGTATCTGAAATTACCACCTTTCTAATTACAGATGAACTCAAATAATCATAAAGATTAAGTAGAGTTAACACTGCACAAGAGATGCTATAAATACCTCCTTTTTATTATATCATTTTGAAATAAATCAACAAGTAATCTCTACTTAATCACTTATTGAGTTGTGCAGACAGAACAGACATCAAAAGCACGAAAAATATAATTTGCCTCTTCAATATTCCTAGAACCCACCATCGCCTCTACAGCTATGCCTTTCTCATCTTTGTTACCATGGCTTAAATTCCACTGTGTAGGGGTAATAATCTCATAGTTTTGAATAAGTCCTTTTTTTACCTCTATTTTATGAATTAAAGAGCCTCGTGCGGCCTCTACCATGCCTATGCCCTCAAAATTTTCTACTGCTAATCCTGCTTCTAGAGTGCAAGATGGTTCAGATAGTTCTAATCTATTTAGACGAACTTTAGCATATTTTAGAAGTTGAGCTATCTCATGAACTCGTGCAAATATCCGTGTTACCAAAGAGTCCTTATAGCGTTTGTGTAAGGCTTTGATAATAGGCACTTTTGAAATCATCCCTCTAGCTAATGGACCTACCTCATAGAGTCTTCCTTTATAATGTACTGCTTTAGCCACTGTTCCTTTTTGAGTAGACTCACAAATAAACTTCGGATTAATATTTGAGACCCTTGTCGGTTTTGATTTTCCTATCTTAAAACAGAGACACTCTCCAAAAACAATAAATTTATCATGACTCTTTCCTAACTCTGCCATGCCACTAGAACCCAAAAGATAGAGTAAGCGCCCTAAATCTCCACCAACTTTAGTTAACTCTTGCGTGGAACTCATGGATAAAAAAGACTCAATATCCAAATCAATCATAACTTTTTCAAAAAATTTAATAGCTTCATCTACTAACCCTTCAGCTTGAAGCACATCAACATAAGTAGGGTCACAAGTCACCCCACCAACAATAGCATAAGAGGAGTGAGGCCACTGCCCTGCAAAGATAGCCAATGCTTTGGTTATGGTGCTAGATAGATACGAGGCTTTTAATCCATAATTCTCATTAGTTGAGACATCAAGCAATTTTTCTAGCTGTGGTAGCATGGTCAGGTAGAACCATTTAATATGATTTTGAATCAACTCACAAGCTAAAGTAAACTCTCTAATGTCCATAGCTTTATTGGAGAGTTCAACTTTATCTCCTGCATTTCTGTAGCCATCTTCCAAAGCACGAACAGAAGCCAAAAGGTGAGCATGGTTACAGATACCACAAACACGAGGAGTCAAAACTAATGCATCTTCTGGAGCTTTACCCTCTAAAATTTTCTCTATGCCACGGTAAAAGCCAAAATTTATCTTAACATCATCTATTTTCCCTTGATTAAAACTATAATCAAGTTCGGCTTCACCCTCTATTTTTTCTATTATTTTTTTAATTATCATAATCTATAAGTCTCTTTTCAAATCGCTTAATTCTAAAACTTTTAACCACACCAGTAGCTGTGAAATAAGCCCTTTTTGATATACCCAATGGTACTTTGGCAGGAATCCCCATATTGGTTTTTGTTTTAAATAAACCTGTCTTAGGAAAAGTGGGTTCTGTACAGCCAAAACATGGTATTCCTGAAACTGTTTTTGAACTGACATCATTCCAAAGTATCTTGTTACAACTTCCATGTGTATATGGAGCTTGACAACCTTGTTCATAAAAGAGGCAACCTTCTTTTAGCCCAAAATTTTCAGCATCAATTTTCCATTCAAAGTACTCATTTCGTGTACAACCTTGATGTACTGTTGTAGCATAAAGCTCTTGTGGGCGATGAAACTCGTCGAGGGGAATTTTTTTCTTTTTAAGAAGCATTATCAAAACATACGAGAGCCACTTAGGATGGATAGGGCAACCTGAAAGAGAAATGAGCTTAGAAGCATAGGTATCATAACGCGAAGTTTTCTCCTCTTTATCAAAACAAAAACCTGAAATATTCTCAGGGTCTGCCTCTTTAAATACGCCCCCAAATGTAGCACAAGTGCCAACAGTAACAATCCATTTTGCTTTTTTAGCATAGTGTTCTATAAGAGCAAATACCTCAATGCCACCTTTACTAAAACCTCTCTCTCTAAATGAACCATCCAAAAGCAAAATATCACACTCCAACTCCATTGCTAGTAACTCATCAAAATTATGATTTGTATCTAGCAATGGATGATGTATAAGTTCAAAGTTAGAGAGAATAGAAAAAAAATCAGGATGGTTAAAAAAGGAGTGTGCATCGCCATTACAGCTAATGCTTTGAAGCCATAGAAGTTTAGGCTTTTTCATAAATTAAGCCTTTAGGGCATTATAGATATTGCGTGAAATATCATCTATGTAAAACTCTATCTTTTCAAGTAAAACATTTTCTCCTTTTAGAAAAACCATTCCTCCTAAGTACCCCATAAAAAGCCCAAAAGCAGAAAAGAAGTCTTGATTACGCAAAGCTCCACTCTCTACCCCATCATCAAAAAAGACCATAATTTCAGTAACAAAACTAGAGACACAAATCATCCCCTCACATCCATCATTAAAGACTTCTCTGTTTGAGAGATAAACACGCAAGAAATAATCTATCATCTCTGGTTTCTCTTGAGCCACTGTAAAGTAAATTTTTACAATCTTTTTTATTTTTGCTTTTGTATCAATATCCATCTCATTAATCTTCCTAATCTCTGCACCTAAAATCTCTGAAGTATATTTAATAATCTCTTTTGCTAATGCATCTTTTGAAGTAAAGTAATTATAAAGATTACCTACAGACATTTTTAATTTTTTAGCAATATCAGGTATGGTTGTCTTGTGAAATCCATTTTCTGAAAAGAGTTGCAAAGATGCTTGTATAATAGAGTTTCGTTTTAATGCTTTTTTATCAGATATTTTCAAAATATATTTTTCCTTGCTTGATAATAATTAAACATTTTAGCATAATTGTATAGTATTTTTGTAATAGGTATGAAAAATATATAAATCCTAAAAAAACTATTCCGATATAAATTAAAATAGTTGCAATAAAACTTTTATTTACTTTAAATTTTTTGTTTTCTCTTCCACTCACCCACATACCTCAAAAGCGTACTACGCCCCACCCCAAACCTATCAGCTATCTGTTGATTGGTAAACTCTCCACTCTTCTGCAACTCCATAGCCTCAATAACCTGTTCATCGCTCATTTTCCGTTTAGCTCCAAACTTCACCCCACGAGCCATTGCCGATTTAATCCCCTCTGCCTGTCTCTCTGCTCTTAAGTCTATTTCAAACTCTGAAATTACTGCTAACAAACCCACCATCAATTTACCTGTGCTTGTACTTGTATCAAACTCTTGCTCTGTTGCTTTAAAATCTACTTTTTTATCTTTTAGAAACTCCAATATTTTATAAAGGTCTAAAGTGTTCCGTGAACATCTATCAAGTCTAGTTACCAAAAAAGTATCCCCCTCACGAACAAAATCTAAAGCACTCTCTAATTCTGTTCTATCTGCTCTTTTTGTTCCACTCTTCTTCTCTTGAAAAATCTTCTCACACCCTGCTCTTTTTAAAATCTCAATTTGAGCTTCTAAATTTTGACCTGTTGAGCTTACTCTGGCATATCCTACTTTCATTTTAACCTCACTTTATAAAAGTGTATTATATTCTTTTAGACTTAATGAGATATGCTAGTGAGACTTAATTTGAGATAGTTTATTGTGGGATTTTTTAGAAATTGGGTTGGTGTCTTATAAAGTGCACAATCCCTTAATACAAAAACCCAAACAACCAAAGAGGAATTTTATTATCTTTGCCACACTCTATTTCATCAGCCACTACAAAAGAGTGAGTAAATCTTTTATCTGTTTAAATGATTTATTTTTACCACCTATCTCCAATACCATAGCCAGATTTAACTTTGTAAATGTATATGGTCATTAACAGTGTATTTTAATTAGAACTATCCAACCTATAAATTACTTAGAATAATTAACGGTTTTATTGACACTATTTAGCAATTTTAAGATATAAATAGAATCTGTATCATAAACGAAGGTTTAGTTTACACTATCTAAAATAATGATATAATCATTTCATCAATAGAGTAAGGCATAAAATGAAAAAAATAATATATGGTATAAGCAATTTTAAAATGGCAAGAGAAGATAATTATCTCTATATCGATAAAACTAAACATATAGAGACTTTAGAAAATTTAAATGAGAAGTATCTTATCTTTTTACGCCCAAGACGATTTGGGAAATCTCTTTTTATATCAACACTACAATATTATTATGATGAGAACTCTGCTCATGAATTTGATGCTATTTTTGGAGATACTTATATTGGTAACAACCCTACTCCACTAAAAAGTAGTTATAGAATTCTATTTTTTGAGTTTTCAGGGATTAATACGGATAGTGGAATGGAGATTATATATGATGGGTTTAAAGATAATATTAAATACTCTATTCATAGATATTTTTCAAACTATGGCTATGAGGAGTATATTGATAAATTAGATAACATCAAGACACCTGTTGGATTAATTAAATATTTTTTTGAAATAGCAAAAAATGACAAAATCTACATACTCATAGACGAATACGACCAGTTCGCCAATGCCATCTTAGCTTATAATATGAACGACTTTTTAAATATTGTTGGCAAAGGTGGATTTGTAAGAAGCTTTTATGAAGTACTCAAAACTGCAACACTCTCAGGTATAGTACACAAGATGTTTATAACAGGAGTAACGCCAATTACGCTTGATAGTTTGAGTAGTGGGTTTAATATAGTTTTAAATATCTCTTCTCATAAACAGTTTAATGCTACGGCAGGATTTACTCAAAAAGAGGTAGAGTACTCTTTAGAACATAGTATCTTTAGTAGATGTTCAAATATAGATAAAGAGGAGTTACTTTTAAAAATAAAAACATGGTATAACGGTTATCTTTTTAATCTCAAAGCTAAAGATAGAATCTATAATGCTACGCTAGTAAACTATTTTATCTCAAATTATGATTATGATGATTGTACTATGCCAGTAAAGATGCTAGACTCCAATGTAGCTTCTGACTATAAAGCCATTATGAAACTCTTTAATATAGGAGATAGTGAACAAAACTATAAAATACTAGAAGAGCTTATAGAGAATAACTCCATTACAGGAACAATCAAAGATAGATATGACCTAAACCAAAAGTTTCAAAGAGATGATTTTATTACCCTTATCTACTCAATGGGATTTATAACCATTAAAAAAGAGGAGTTTGGAGAGGTTTTAGAGTTTGAAATACCCAATTATGTTATTAAAATGCTCTATTTTAACTACTTTGCTGTTGAGTTAAAAGAGAGAAATGATTTAGCAATAGAGAGTGATATGCGTTCTATTGTGGTAGATTTAGCTTTAGGCAAGTTAGAGCCTTTTCAAGAGCAACTAAATATTGTTATAAAAACGCTATCTAACCGTGACCACTATGGATTTAGAGAGAAACATTTTCAAGTTATTACGCTTTCGTTATTGAGTTTTGCAAGTTTTTATTTTATCGACTCTCAACCAGAACTTGACAACAGATATCCTGATATTTTACTCATAGGTAGAGATGAGAAAGTTCCAAACAATTATCTATTTGAGCTTAAATGGTTAAAAGAAAAAGATAACTATGAACAAGTTAAAAAAGAGGGATTAGCACAGATTGAGGGATATTTGGAACTAGACAAAGTTAAAAATATTCCAAAACTTAGAAGTTTTTTGCTACTTGGGTCAAAAGATGGGGTGGAGTTTATAGTATGCTAATAGGTTACGCAAGAGTCTCAAAATCAGATGGAAGTCAAGTTTTAGATTTACAACTTGATGCTCTAATAGAAGCAGGTGTTAAAAAAGAAAATATCTATACAGATAGAGCATCAGGAGCAAAAGAGGATAGAGTCGGTTTAGAACATTGCTTAAAAGCCCTTCGAGCAGATGATATTTTAGTGGTTTGGAAACTTGACCGACTTGGACGAAGTCTCAAACATCTTATCTCTACTATTGATGATTTAACACAAAGAGAAATTGGATTTAAAGTCCTCTCTGGTCAAGGAGTAAATATTGACACCACTACCCCATCTGGTCGAATGGTATTTTCTATTTTTGCAGCTCTTTCTGAATTTGAGAGAGAACTAAACCGTGAGCGAACCATAGCAGGACTTCAAGCAGCACGAGCTAGAGGTAGAAAAGGTGGACGAAAATTTAAAATGACCAAAGCACAAGTTAGACTAGCCCAAGCCTCTATGAAAAATCGTGATACCTCTGTAGCTGAACTCTGTTCTGAACTTGGAGTTACTCGCCCTACTCTTTACCGTTATGTCGCACCAAATGGTGAACTTAGGGAATTTGGAAAAAAGGTTCTTGGATTTTCAAAACATTCAGTTTAAGTTTTATTTAAGAATAAATATCACTTTTGGTGTGGTTATGTAAAAGTAACCGTTCTTAGGAGAGGGAGTCCCTGTGAGGGGGCTTTCTTATCCGACAGATATGTCAAAAGTGGGGAAAGTATATTTCCCTCTTATTGAAATGACTTTTTGTTTCTATTTTTTACGCCCCTTTTTAGAATGTTCAACACACTTACCATACGGATAGGCAATCTTCAATTTAAACTCAGTAGTATGTACATCTTTAACCAAAGTATGGTTACTGTTAATGTTTGTAATCATAATGAATGGGTCTTTTTCATCATTATAATTTTTACAACTTACCTTTCCAGGTGCATGTTCTACGATATATTTTGTTTGTGCTACTTCATCTATCTCCATATGTCTTTTTTGTACTTTGATAGCATATAGGTCTACTTTTTTCTTTAAATCTTGTAGAACCTTGCTACTTACCCCAATATCTTGTGGTAATGAAGAGACAATAGAGAAATCAAAATTATCAGGGTCGTTAAATATCTGCTCTCTACTCGATATACCTGTAACCGTACTACCATCTTTTGTCATCTCTC
>FPHM01000196.1_pt2 | contig 10255 bp, 11 predicted proteins | sample 1057441 | NCBI WGS metagenome assembly FPHM01 (sample SAMEA4473311, study PRJEB15554) | hydrothermal vent metagenome | biome: marine basaltic hydrothermal vent biome; feature: marine hydrothermal vent; material: water | place: Pacific Ocean | collected 2011-06-14/2011-07-23 | depth 1155 m | reverse complement strand
ATTTTTTTGTTCATTGTATATCTTTTTTCATTTACTGGAAAGTATTATACTATTAGATAAGTAAATAAGTAATAAAATTATTATAAAAAAATATAGACTGTAATGTATTTATAAAATAAAAATAATTTAAACTCATTCTATAGCTTTCCTCTTCAACCCTTATTTAGCACTTTTTCAGTAGAATAATAGCCTTAAAAACCCCCTTAAAGGACGCGATATATGTCAAAAGTCAATGAGCCAATAGAAGATTTAGATGAAGTGTTAAAAAGTCATAAACTAACGAAGCCTGAGTATGAGGATATTTTGCGTATTTTAGAAGGTCGTCATCCGAACTTGGTAGAGATTGGGATTTTTTCTGCGATGTGGTCTGAGCATTGTTCTTATAAGTCTAGTACGAAATATTTGCGTGGTTTTCCTACGACTGCTCCTTGGGTTATTCAAGGGCCGGGGGAAAATGCAGGTGTGATTGATATTGGTGAGGGTATGGCTGCTGTGTTTAAGATGGAGAGTCATAACCATCCTAGCTTTATTGAGCCTTTTCAAGGGGCTGCGACTGGCGTGGGTGGTATTTTACGAGATATATTCACGATGGGTGCGAGACCAGTGGCGAATATGAATGCTTTGCGTTTTGGTACGGTCAAAGGCGATAGCGAAGTGGCAAAATACCAAAGACACTTGGTGCGTGGTGTGGTTGATGGGATTGGCTCTTATGGTAATTGTATGGGAGTACCGACCATTGGTGGGGAAGTGAGCTTTGATGAGTCTTATAATGGCAATATCTTAGTAAATGCTTTTTCTTTGGGGCTTGTGAAATCTGATGAAATATTTTTGGGTGTGGCTTCTGGACTTGGTAATCCTGTAATGTATGTCGGTTCTAAGACAGGTCGTGATGGACTTGGTGGGGCTGTGATGTCTTCTGATAGCTTCACCGAAGAGTCTAAATCTTTGCGTCCAACCGTACAAGTGGGTGACCCTTTTACCGAAAAGCTTTTGCTTGAAGCGTGTTTGGAGCTTTTTAAGACGGATTTGATTGTGGGTATTCAAGATATGGGTGCAGCAGGACTCACTTCATCTGCGTTTGAGATGGCAGGGAAAACGGGAGCAGGATTGATTATGCACCTTGATAAAGTTCCTGCTAGAGAAGAGGGAATGACTCCTTATGACTTTATGTTGAGTGAATCACAAGAGCGAATGTTGATTTGTGCGAAGCAAGGAAGCGAACAAGCCATTATTGATATTTTTGAAAAATGGGAACTTGATGTGGCAGTCATTGGAGAAGTGACCGATACTGCGAGAATGGAACTGATGTGGCATGGCGAAAAATGTGCTGATATGCCTATTGCTCCAGTGAGTGAAGAAGCTCCAGTTCTTGACCGTCCTATTTCTCGTCCTAAGTATCTTGATGAGGTCAATGCTAAAGATGTAAATTCTTTTGAGTCTGTGGAGAATCAAGAAGCCTATGAAGCGATTTTATCCAATATTGAAGTGAGTGACAAAGCATGGGTGTATAATCAATATGATTCTATGGTACAAACCAATACCACCAAAGGACCAGGTTCTTTGGATGCTTCGTGTATTCGTATCAAAGAAAATGGTAAAGCTTTGGCGATGAGTTCTGATTGTAATCCAAGATATTGTTATATTGACCCACGCAAAGGGGCTTCTCTTGCAGTGGTTGAGTCTGGGCGTAATGTTGCGATGTCTGGGGCAAGACCTCTTTCTATTACGGATTGTCTCAATTTTGGTAATCCTGAAAACCCTGAAGTAATGTGGCAGTTTGCAGAGTCTTGTGAGGGGATAAAAGAAGCGTGTTTGGCTTTGAATACGCCTGTGGTGAGTGGCAATGTGTCTTTGTATAATGAAACCAATGGTATCTCTGTTTTCCCAACTCCTGCGATTGCGATGGTAGGACTGAATGATGATGAGAATAAAATCTTGCCTTCAAGCTTTCAAGAAGAAGGTTCTCAAATCCTTCTTATCGGAGAGACTAAGGGCGAATTTGGTGGTTCTTTATACCTCAAAGCCCTTCATGGCGAAACAGCAGGGACATTGTCTGAATTTGATTATGCTAAAGAGTTAGCATTATGGGAACTTGTGATTGAAGCTAACAAAAAAGGACTCTTGAAGTCTGCTAAAGATGTAAATGTGGGTGGAATTGCGATTGCCCTTTCTAAGATGTCTGCTGTTTCAAATAAAGGAATTATAGCTTCTGTAAGTTCTGAAAATGTAGAAGCTGTTTTGGCTTTAGCTAAAGACTTAGATTTGAGTATAGAAAATATAGGAACTATTGGAGGGGATAAAGTATCAGTTAACGATATTTCACTGCCACTTGAAAAAGTAAAAGATATTTACTTTAATACTTTTGCTAAGACGATAGAACAAGACCTTTAGGGTTTTGGCGTGTTAGACTTTTTAACATTTAAAACCTTTATCTCTCCGAGTGTTTTAATCATATTGTATTACATCGGAGCAGTTTTAGTCCCTCTTTTGAGCTTTTATTTGGCTCGTAGAGTTAAGAATAGATATTTTTCTTCTATGTCACTCTCTTCACTTCCTCTTTCTTTGAAACATAAATTGATGATGTTTGGAATTTTTCTTTTTTCTTTTTTGATGATGGAAGTTTTTTGGCGAATGATGTTTGAGATATTGATTGCTTATTTTGATATGCATGAGGCTTTGATTAATTTATCAGTTTAAATTATTTTAAAGTAAATTTACCATACTTCCTATCTTTTGTAACTTTATGATGTTCATCTATCACACCATTCATTGCAATATAAACGCCATTAGCTTTAAGATGTAAAAGATATCCATAAGCAGAAGCAAGGTTTGCTGTAGCTTCAACACGATTGATACTATAAGGTATCATTGCCCCCGTAAGGATTATTTGTTTGTTTTGAATATGTTTGGCTAAATATTTTGCTGTAATATCCATAGTATCTGTGCCATGGATAATAATAATTTTTTGATAATTACTTTTTTTAATAGTCTTTACTAGGCTCTTTCTATCTTCTTTATTTATATCTAAACTATCTTTAGAAATAGTATTGAGTATTTCTAGTTCATAACGCCATGATACAGCAAGATTTTGAAGTGCATGAGAGTTTTTATCTATGAAGAGTTCACCACTAAGAGGATCATAGACTTTATTAAAAGTCCCACCTGTGCTTATAATGAGTATTTTATTTTTCATGCTATTACCTTTGTTTCTTTTTATTCTTCCAAGGCATAAGTAAAATAGTACTTACAGCCATAAGAATCAAAAGCATTGTATCACTCAAATGCTTCATTAACCACAAAGCTATTTTCCAAATCTCACCTTTATAAGCTATTTTTGCATAGGCTTTCATATTTTGGGTACTTTTGATAAATCGTTTTTCTCCACCTTTGAGAAGATGAGTAAAGCCATTTATGCCATAGCTTGAAGCGAGTTTGATACTAGAAATTGGTATATTTTTGAGTTGTTTATTCTGAGTCATAATCGTATTTTTAGAAAGTTTGATAAGCATTTGGCTTTCTTTTCCGTAGCGTTGGCTAAGTGTAGTCATTTTGGCTAGAGATTTAAAATCTTTACTTTGAGAAAGTAAATTGAGTGTATTGTTGAGTCCTATTTTGTGACGCATGGCATCTAAATGCTTGAATAAGGGTTTAAGGCTAGAAATATCTTTTCTTTCTTTAATCTTTTTAGATTGTTTGACAAGATAGCTACGCAACCATAGAGGAATGCGTTTGCTCTTGTGGGCAAGTTTTAGCATAGAAACCCCACTTTTGGCAAGGGCTGTAGAACCTAAGCTAAAGAATGTTGTCACAGAAGCAATGAGTCCAATACTAGAGAGTGAAACCAAGACAATATCTACTTTTTCATCTTTAAAATAATGTGTACTTTCAAGGGCTAAATCGCGTATATCTCCAATGAGAAAAAAATCACTTCCAATGGCAGAGACTTGCCCCACGACTTCATCGCTTGTGCCTGTGCGAATCCCTTCGGCTATTTTGCTAGATTGATAGTCTGTAGAAGAACGAATATCGCTAATTTTTTGTAAGAGAAGATGGGCTTTTGTATTTTTATACATATATTCAAATTGCATAAAATAGCTCAAATATTCATAAGCTTCGGCATATTTTTCTTTTTTTATAAGCTTTTGTGTGAGTGGTATAGGGTCTATTTGCACAAGCGTATGATAGGCGTAGGTATGTTTTTGGTAGAGTACCGTACTTGTAGATAAAAGTAAAAGAAGTAAAGTGATTTTATAGAAAAATTTAAACATAAGTATAGTATAGCATCAAATTGTGTTAAAAATATGTATAGGGTAGATTTCTAACTCTAGGTTTTTTGTGAAACGATGAATATTTGTTTAGGAAAGTATAAAGTATAAAGTATGTATAATATTTCATATTATAAAAAAGGAATATCAATCATGAAATCTATTTTTTTTAAATTCTTTCTTCTCATATATTTACTAAATTCTTCTGCTCTAGCACAAAGTAAATTAAGTGATAAACAACTTTCTGCTGTTTTGAGCATTATTAGCAATTCGATATTATCTAGTGCTACATTGATGAAAGCTCCTACCCTTTCTATAGATATTCCTGCACAAATAGCAGAGAATAATATCAGTATTGAAGTCAATGGTGTAAAAAACCAAAAGGTTTATATCAATGATGTAGAAGTAGGTATTATTGGGACTGAGGGAACTTTAGTCATTCGTCTTCCCTTAAATATGGGAGAGAATAGCTTTTCTATTACTCTAACTACACTTTAGACAAAAAAAGAGAAAATAGCTAGAATTTAAGAAAAAGATGATTATTATGAAATATGCATATACACATAATAATCATAAACATTATACTAAAAAGTATCCAATATAAAAATAAAGAGTTGCTACTAAATGTAATAAAAGCAGAATTGATAAGTAGAAGTGGGTATTTAACGGAACTAGCAATGCGAGTAAATCCCAAAAAGTACCATAGTATTCATAAGCTATTTAGTCGAGTTAAATTTGATTATGTAGGGATACAGATAGAAATCATTGTGATGATACTATTATTTTTTAAAATCAAAAAAGTATCATTATCCATAGATGACAGTATCGTATATCGAAGCAGAAAGAAGAAAGTACCTCATGGACATAAACAGTTTGACCATGCACAAAAGGCGAATCGTTCAAGCTTTGTGTTTGGACAGAAATGGTTAGCGTTTGGATTGATTATTAAAATTGGTAAAATGAGCATAACACTACCTCTCTTTATCTATTTGGTCAAACCAAAAAAGAATCTTATCTCAATGACAATTGTGATTCAAAAGATGATAAGAGATGTTATCACAAAAAGAGGGCTAAAGATAGAAGTAGAGATGCTAACAGACAGTTGGTTTGCACGAGGAAGACTAATATTAAGGGCAAAACACCGATATAACTTCTCAACTATTAGCATGGCAAGAAAAGATTTAGTTATTTGTGAAATACCTGAAATCCCAAAAAAGAAGAAAGTGGGAAGACCCAAAAAGTATGGAGCAAGAATCAAGCCCAACTTGGAAGACTTAACAAGTGAGATAACCTTGTGCATATATGGAAAAGAGGTAAAGATTAAATATAAAGAAGCCGTAGCTAAAGCACGATTTCTAAAAGGAGAGATAGTAAAATCGGTATGGTTAACCTTTGAGGATAGCCAATCGATACGCTTACTTATTGCAACAGATATAGAACTCTCAGCCGAGGAAATCATCAGAAGATATTCCAAAAGGTGGGATATTGAATCCATGTTTAATGAGCTAAAAAATCGTTTTAGATTCAAAGATATCATGATGCATACTTCACAGAGTTATTATCGTTTTCTCTATTTTAAAATTTGGTGTTTCATCATCATAAAACTCTCCTCTATAGAATTTGAAAAGAAAATTATGGACTATATTAAAGATTTTTTACCTTGGAGGATTCATCATAAAAAAGGCATCATCGTTACAGCTGGAAGTAGTAAATTAGCCTTAGAAGGAGTTTTTAGCACTTTACATATTCGATCATTTTTCCCTAAAGTCACTAAAAATAGAGGGCAGAACTTTGGAGATGATGGTAATTGGGGCTTTATTTTAGATACTTACTGTAAAACTATGGAGTGATTTGTCTAAAGTGTAGTAAAAGATAAAGAAGTGATAAATATAGCCATTTCAAATTTTTTTGTTAAGGCGGAAGTATTTGAAATAATTACTAGCGTCGTAAAAAAAGATAAAGAATATATATCTCAGCTTATACAAATAAATGGAGATATATTAATCTATGCCGATAAATCATTACAGAATGATAGAGACCTTGTTGCATTGGCTTTAGATCATAAGTTGCATAGTCTTCTTTTTGCTTCAGAAGAAATACAAAAGGATAGAAACTTTGCTTTAAAAGTTTTAAGGAATAATCTATATTCAATTAAATATGTACATAAAAGTTTTTATGAAGACCCTATTTATATGCTTGAAGCAATTAAACGAGACCCTTTTAATATAAAATATGTTCAAAATAAGTTAAAAGATGATTTAAACCTTGCTTTGATAGCAATAAAAAAAGATATTCAATCCTATATATATCTTTCCAAAAGTCTTCAAGAAAATAAGGTAATTAAAGCCTACCTTCCAAAGCAAAAAAAAATCTCTACTTTTATTAAACCTTCTAAGGAAGAGAGAAAAGGTGCAATAAGAGGTGTATCTATAAATTTTTTATTGGTTTCTACAGAGCTAAATGATAATTATAAATATAACATTATCTCTCCTCCTAAAGGTATGAAAATAATAAATAAACTTAGACAGGGGAATGGTTGTTTAAATAATTATACTGGAGATAAAGGTAAGTCTGCTCTCTATATTCAATGGGAAATACCTATGGATATAGAAGAGGGAAAAATTTATAAAATCACTGTGAAAGGTATAGATAAAGAGGGATATGTAGAAGAGATAAGCTTTCCTATAGAAGTACCCAAAACAAAACCTATACAAACGAAAATCATAAATAATGAACTCATAGTCACTGACAAAGCTCAAACCTTTACGGTATGAAGATGAAAGGGCATAATGGGAAGGATATATCTAATTTGAAACTTAGGTCTGTGGAGTATAGAGATGTTTGGAAGAAGGGAGTAAAAGGTAAGAAGCCTGAGGATGTGATTGCAAGAACAGTATTTGTAATGGATAATATACCTGAGGCTTTAGAAATGCAGATACCAAACTTTTCTGAGAGTATTGAGAAGTGGACTCAACTGAATGTTAAACTCTATAGATATAATGATTCTTGGGAATATGTTAATAGTATAGATTCAAGTGAAGTAAATTATGATGCTACTGAGGGATTAATTATTCCTCATAAATCATCGGGAGATATTCATAATGGCTCTAAAGTATTTATGTTTATTTTAGGTAAAGCACAAAATAAGCATGTTTTATGAGTTTTAGGAAAGTAGTTAGCTTAAAAAAGTGTATTCCTACACTTTCCCCACAAACTTCAAAGAAACAGAGTTTACACAATGGCGTACGCTTTTGTCTGTAATCTCTTCGCCTTTAAATACATGACCTAAGTGTCCTTCACAAGTTTTACATACGATTTCTATGCGTCGCCCATCGGCATCAGGGATTTCTTTGACATTGTTATCTATGTCATCATCAAAACTAGGCCAACCCGTAAAAGAATCAAATTTACTCTTGGAAGTAAAAAGAGGCGTATCACATTGTTTACAAGTATAAGTCCCTTGTTCATAGTGATTCCAATACGCTCCTGCGAATGAGCGTTCTGTGCCTTTATTGATAAGAATATATTTTTCTTCTTCTGTGAGTGTATTATATGTCATAGTTTTTCCTTGGGTTGGTTTATTTTGCACTATAGCATAATAGACTGAAAGGTTTGAAAGCCAAAAGCAAAGATAAAGTCAAATAAAGGAATAATATATACTTAAAATTTATTAAAGAGTTGAGGTTGCATGAAGTCTATTTTATCTATTTTGGCTTTAATGCTTGTACTTTTTTTACAAGGTTGTTTTGAGGGTTATGGGTATAATGGTATTTTTAGTGCCACAAAATATACTTCTTCAGCGAGACATAAAGCAACGATGCGTTCGTATTATATTAAAGGTAAAAAATATTACCCTTCTTATGTGGCTGTAGGACAAGTGATGAGAGGTATTTCTTCTTGGTATGGTCCTAATTTTCATGGGAAGCGTACGAGTAATGGGGAAAGATATAATATGTATGGGAATACAGCAGCCCATAAAACATGGCCTATGGATACGATGGTTCGGGTGAGAAATCTTCAAAATAATAAGACTGTGGTTGTGCGTATTAATGATAGAGGTCCTTTTGTGCGTGGGCGTGTGATTGATTGTTCTTATAGTGCTGGGAAAAGAATAGGTTTGGATAGGTCGGGTATTGCAAGGGTATCTATAGAAGTGATTGGTTTTGCAGGGAAAATAGAATCTAAGGCAAAAATAGCAAAATCTATTCGTACACATACGCAAACGCGTAGGGCATTGTCAAATTTTGCTATACAAGTGGGGGCGTTTGAATATGCTAAAGGGGCATATAAAACGAAAAAAATATATAGCCGTAGATACACAAGGTATAGACCGATTATTAAGAAGTTGAATCGCTATGGTAAAGTGCCACTTTATAGGGTATTGTTAATGGGCTTTGGTTCGGAACAAGAAGCCATTGATTTTAGGCGTAAACAAAATTTAAATGGTGCATTTATTGTCAGAGAGTAGAGGAGTATTCATGATAGAAATAAGTAGACAAACGAAAGAAACAGAGATTAGCGTAAAGTTAAACCTTTATGGTACGGGTAAAGCAAAGATACATACAGGTGTAGGGTTTTATGACCACATGCTGGAATCTTTTACGAAACATGCTCATATTGATATGGAAGTATCTTGTGAAGGAGATACACATATTGACGACCATCATTCTGTAGAAGATGTAGCGATTGTTATGGGTCAAGCCTTTAGAAAAGCTATTTATCCTGTGCAAAATATTGAGCGTTTTGGAAATGCTACTGTGGTCATGGACGAAGCCTCTGTGACTTGTGATATTGACCTTTCAAATCGTGCTTATCTTATCTTTGAGAATATGCCTAGAGAAGGAAAAGTGGGAAATTTTGATGTGGAATTGGTTGAAGAATTTTTTAAGGCTTTTGCTTTTAATTTACCTTTGACGCTACACCTTGTGGTAAACCGTGGGAGGAACAAACACCATATTATAGAAGCTTCTTTTAAGGCTTTGGCTGTGGCATTACGACGGGCAGTAGCTATAAATGACCGTGCAGGAATTCCTAGTACTAAAGGTGTACTATGAGTATAGAATTAATAGTTTTAGATGTAGATGGTACGATGACAGACAGCCGTATTACTTATAGTGAGAATGGCGATGAGATTAAAGCCTTTAATGTGAAAGATGGCTTGGGCATTGTGGCATGGAAGAAGCTTGGGAAGCAAGTAGCGATTATTACAGGCAGGTCTTCTAATATTGTGAAGCGTCGTGCTAAAGAATTGCATATTGAACATTTTTATCAAGGGGTAGAAAAGAAAAGAGAAGTTTTAGACGCTTTATTGCTTAAGCTAAATCTTAAGATGGACAATGTGGCGACTATCGGTGATGATTTGAATGATTTATCTATGTTAAAATCCTCTAAAATGTCTTTTGTTCCCCGTGATGCCAGTCCTTATGTAGATAGAGTTGCGACTGTGATTTTGAATAAAAAAGGTGGAGAAGGTGCAGTGCGTGAGATGATTGAGATATTGATTGCGAAAGAGGGCTTAGAGAAAAAGTATTTGGATTTATGGGATTAAGAATAGAATTTATTTTATTGCTATGTATTGGCATGGTCATGGCTGGTTCATTTAATATTGAATTGCATAAAGATGTAGCAGATCAGAAAGCCTTTACAAAAGAGTTAGATTTTAGCTATACGACTTTTAGAGAAGTAAATACAGAGGGTGTATTGGCTATTGCTTATGGTACTTATGGTATGCGTGATTCTGGGATTTTACATATTGATAATTTGCTTTATTCCACAGATTCTATTGAGGAACTCATCGCAAAGAAAGGTACTTATATTGGGAGTATTATTTATTTGGAAGGCGAGGTTTTTTTGAGAGATAAGCAAGGCTATACTTGTGAATCTGAACAAGCAGAATACGACCAGAGTACAGAGATATTAAACATTACAGCACCCTATGTGGCAAGAAGAGCTAAGAATATTATCTATGGAGATACGCTGACTTATAAAAC
>FPHM01000042.1_pt1 | contig 10341 bp, 8 predicted proteins | sample 1057441 | NCBI WGS metagenome assembly FPHM01 (sample SAMEA4473311, study PRJEB15554) | hydrothermal vent metagenome | biome: marine basaltic hydrothermal vent biome; feature: marine hydrothermal vent; material: water | place: Pacific Ocean | collected 2011-06-14/2011-07-23 | depth 1155 m | reverse complement strand
CAAACGCTATCGGAGCTTCTTTCAGCTTCTGAATATAAAGAAATGCATTGGTAAAAGCATATTGGTCTATTTCTTCTAAACCATCTTCTTCATATTCCAATAAATAATCAAATCCTTCTAAATCAATATCTTTAACTTTTTTTAAGTAAATGATATAGAGTAATAAATCGGACAAGTCACAGATTGGAATGATTTTTCTAAAATCTTTTTTAAAGGCATTGATATAGTCTCTACAAATCTCTTCAGGGGGATTAACTTCTTCTATGAACTCATTGTATAACTCTTCATTTTGAGCGATTTCTCCCAGTTGTTCCTTGGCTTGTGAGTATAAAAAATTTATTCTTTCTTCTGTGAGTTTTTCTGTTTTGTAGCCATTTAATGCTACTTCTGTAATTGCAAAGGTGTTCATTTTAAGCTTTTCCCTAGTAATTGATTGACCACTTTTGGATTGGCTTTTCCCCCAGTAGCTTTAAGCACTTGTCCTACAAAAAATCCCAAGAGTTTGGTGTTTCCTGCTCTGAATTTTTCTACATTATCAGGATATTTTGCGATGATTTCATCAATAATATTTGAGATAATAGCAGGGTCGCTGATTTGAATGAGTCCTTTACTTTCAACGATGTCTTTTGGGTTTTCTCCATATTTTACCATCTCTTCAAAGACTTGTTTGGCAATTTTGTTGGAGATGCGTTCATCGTCTAGCATGGCTATGAGTTGTGCTATTTGCGTTGGGGTAAATTTAACTTCATTTTCTTGTTTAAATTCTCTTGCTACTTCATTGCTAATAATATTTCCCAAGGCTATAGGACTGTGGACGATGGTCAAAGCTTCTTCATAGAAATTTGAGAGTTTTTCATCTCTTGCTAGGGTATTTCCTACTTCGCTATTGAGTTTGAGTGTATTAGTATAGTTGTCAAAAAGGGCTTGTTGTATGTCGTTCATTGCAATGACTTCGCCATCTATTTGTGCTTTTTTGACTTTTGTTGTGGTCTGTTTTGGCTTGGTTTTTTTTGCCCAAGAATCTTTTAAACCTACAATTTTATTAAACACAGGTTTCTCATCACTATAGTCTATAGGGTCTGCGTAAAAGTAGCCTTGTCTTTCAAATTGAAATCTTTGGCTAATCTTATGCAAAATCACAGCAGGTTCAACAAGGGCATTGCTAATAATCTTTAAAGATTGAGGATTGAGGTCTTGCATATCTTGGGGCATTTCTGATGAAAAGAGTCTTTCATAGAGGCGTACTTCTACGGTTTTGGCTTCTTTGGCAGAGACCCATTGAATGGCAGATTTGACTTTTATGCCACTAGTATCTTGACCAGATTTAGAATTCGCATGATACTCGGCTTTTATTTCTGTGATATTTCCCTTGGCATCTTTAATAATCTCTTTACAAGTGATAATATAAGCGTGTTTGAGCCTTACAGCTTGGTTTGGGCTAAGACGAAAATAGTCTTTTGGAGGATTTTCCATAAAATCGTCTTTTTCTATATAAAGCGTAGAAGAAAAAGGCAATTTTCGTGAACCCTCTTTAGGCACATCATGAGGATAATAAGATGCGTTTATCTCTTCTTCGCCTTCATAGTTTGTAATCGTCACTTTCAAAGGGTCAAGCACAGCCATGACACGAGGCACTTTTGTATTCAAATCATCTCTAATGGCAAATTCAAGTTGTGCCACATCTACGGTTGAATTGGCTTTGGCTATACCGATACTATCACAAAAATTGAGTATAGATTCACGCGTATATCCTCGTCTTTTATATCCTGCAATCGTAGGCAATCGTGGGTCATCCCAACCTGCAACTTTTTTGGCATTCACGAGTTCCAAGAGCTTTCTTTTGCTCATCATTGTATAGTTTATCCCAAGCCTTGCAAATTCATGTTGATACGGTCTCTTGTTTTCTAAGCCAAGCGTATTGAGTACCCAATTATAAATATCACGGTTATTTTCAAACTCCAAAGTACAAATAGAATGAGAAATCCCTTCTATATAATCAGAAAGACAATGGGCAAAATCATACAGAGGATAAATACACCAAGCATCTCCTGCTCTAAAATGTGTGGCATGTCTGATACGATAGAGTAGGGGGTCACGCATCTTCATATTAGACGCAGACATATCAATCTTCGCCCTCAAAATATGTTCCCCATCTTTAAACTCGCCCTTTTTCATGCCTTCAAAAAGCTCTAAGTTTTCTTCTATACTTCTATGGGCATACTTACTTCGTTTTCCTGCTGTTGTGACTGTACCTCGATATTCGCGTATTTCTTCTTCATTTAAGCTATCCACATAGGCTTTGCCCATCTTAATAAGTGCTACAGCATAGTCATAAAGCTTCGGAAAATAATCAGAAGTATAATAGACCTGCTTACCCCAATCAAAACCAAGCCAAGCCACAGCATCTTTGAGGGCTTCCACATATTCTGTGTTTTCTTTGCTAGGGTCTGTGTCATCCATTCTCAGATTACATTGTCCTTGATAGTCAGAAGCAATACCAAAATTAATACAAATAGACTTGGCATGTCCAATATGTGGAAAACCATTAGGCTCAGGAGGAAATCGTGTAACCACCGTATCATACTTACCCGACTTTAAATCTTCTTCAACTTTAACGCGTAAAAAATCTTTGCTTTGCTTCATCTATCAACCCTTTGTGGAACTTTTATATCTGTGTATTTTAGCTGATTAGGGCTTAGAGATGATGATGTTTTTCGATTCCTCTTTTTCTTTTATTATAAAAACTTTCTTGGTATTTTTACTAGAAGTGTATAGTATTGACCTAGCTCTTATACTAAATCATGTTATAATTAAAAGGATATAAATAGACAAAATGAATTGCTATCAGCTACAAAAATTTCAAAACAGCTTGGCGAATATACTTCAAGGGTGAAAAATGGCTTAGTGGATAAAATTGGTCTAGAGTACGAAGGCATGGCTAGAGCGATGGAAACGCTAAATACCTAAAGAAAAATATAATAGAAGGAAAAACATGAGTGAAAACATAGTCATATTAATGATAGGGATTTCTACACTACTTGGAGCTATTGGTTTAGGTGCTTTGCTTTGGGCAGTCAAGACTGGGCAGTTTGATGACCATAAGAAATTTACGGATGCTGTGCGTCATGACAATGAAGAAGATTTGCAAGATGCTGTAAAAATGGATGCAAAACGCAAAGCCTATGAAGCAAAACAAAAAGCCAAAGAAGAAATTCGTTAAGAAAGACTAGAAAAAGAACGAGATTATCGACCACCTGACTGATTATCACATTTTAGTGATATAATATCATAAGATTTAAAAAGAGGAAAATTTATGGCGATTTTGATTACTGGTGGGGCTGGATATATTGGTTCACATACGGCATTATTATTGAAAAAACAAGGCTATGAGATTGTTATTTTTGATAACCTTTCTAATGCTACACAAGAAGTAGTCAGACGCGTAGAAAAACTTGTAGAAGATAGTATTCCTTTTGTTAAAGGAGATATTCGTCATAAAGAAGCGTTATGCTCTGCTTTTGAGCAATATAAGATTACATCGGTTATTCACTTTGCAGGACTTAAAGCTGTGGGAGAATCTGTGTCTTTTCCTTTAAAATATTATGACAATAATATCAATGGTACGCTCACACTTTTGGAAGTGATGAAAGAATATAATTGTAAATCTATCGTATTTTCTTCTTCTGCTACTGTGTATGGCGACCCTCATACTAGCCCTATCTTAGAAAATTTTCCTCTTTCAGCTACCAATCCTTATGGGCGTTCTAAGCTTTTTATAGAAGAAATTTTGAGAGATGTCTATGCTTCTGATAAGACTTGGAAAATCGTAATACTGCGTTATTTTAATCCTGTGGGTTCGCATCCTAGTGGAGATATTGGAGAAGACCCCAATGGATTGCCTAATAATCTTATGCCTTATATCTCTCAAACAGCTGTGGGGAAACTAGAAAGCCTCTGCGTCTTTGGAGATGACTATGATACGCCTGATGGGACAGGTGTGAGAGATTATATTCATGTGATGGATTTGGCAGAAGGACATGTCAAGGCGATTGAGAAGATAGAGTATTTTGCAGAAGTGATGACGATTAATTTGGGTACAGGACAAGGCTATTCTGTATTGGATATGATACGAAACTTTGAAGAAGCATCAAAACAAAAAGTAGCCTATACTATTGCTCCTAGACGCTCTGGGGATATTGCGACTTGTTATGCAGACCCTAGCTATGCCAAAGAAATATTAGATTGGGAAGCCAAAAGAGATGTATATGAAATGTGTGTGGATACCTGGGAGTGGCAAAAGAATAATCCAAATGGATATGAAGAAAAATAAAAGCAAGGACAAAAAGTGATAAGCAAAAGTATATTTAGAGAATATGATATTAGAGGAATTTATGAAAAAGAACTGAATGAACAATCAGTCAAACTTATTGGGTATTTTCTTGGTCAAAAAATTGGGGGAGATAAAGTTGTCTCTATAGGCTATGATGTCCGTTCTCACTCTCCACTTTTGAGAGATTATCTTACTTCTGGACTCAATAAGGCTGGGTGTACGGTGCTTGATATGGGTATGGTTGCTACACCTGTCAATTATTATTCTAACTATATAGAATTTGATGGCATCAGCACAGATGCATCTATTATGATTACAGGGTCGCATAATCCTAGTGAATATAATGGCTTTAAGATGACTGTAGATAAAAGCCCTTTCTTTGGAGAAGCGATTTATGCTTTGGGCGATGAAATCATAGAAAATCAGACACTTGAAATTGAAGATGATATTAAAAACACTCAAATTGATGTCAAAACGCCTTATATCGATTTTATGGTCAAAGAATTTGCTCATCTCAAAGCCATGCCTACAAAGATGGTACTTGATGGAGGAAATGGTGTCGCTGATACGGTGATTACAGCGATTTTTGACAAATTAGCATTCTCTTATCAGGGTTTATATATGACTCCAGATGGTACATTTCCCAATCATCATCCCGACCCTTCGGTAGAAGAAAACTTAGTAGATGTCAAAAAAGCTTTAGCAAAAAATGGTGATATTGCTTTTGCCTATGATGGAGATGCTGATAGAATTGCAGTACTGACCCATAAATATAATATCAAAGGTGACCAAATGGCACTTTTATATGCGATGAAAATGGACAAGCCTACGGTTATTGGAGAAGTAAAATGTTCACAAGTCATGTATGATGAGCTAGAACGCCGAGGGGCAAAAGCGATTATGTACAAAACGGGGCATTCAAATCTCAAAGTGAAGATGAAAGAGACGAATGCTGATTTGGCTTGTGAAGTGTCTGGGCATATATTCTTTAAACATCGTTATTTTGGTTATGATGATGCGATTTATGCTACGCTTAGAATGCTGGAACTCATTCATGATGGTATAGACTTAGATGCCGAATTAGACGCTTTACCACAAGTATTTTCTACAGAAGAAATCAAAGTAGAAACCACAGAAGAAGAGAAATTTTTGATTATTGATAAAGTGAAAGCACTCTTAGAAAATCCTCCTAAAGACTTTCCGAAGATTTTAAATATTATTGATGTAGATGGTGTAAGAATTAATTTTGAAAAAGGTTGGGGACTTGTGAGAGCGAGTAATACTACACCTGTATTAGTGACGCGTTTTGAATCGACAGATGAAGCCTTGGCTAAACATTATGAAGAAAGTGTCAATGCACTGATTTTAGAAGCCAAAGCCTTAGTATGAAAAATAAATTACACTTTTCTTCTACTTTAAATGATAGGTCAGATTCTGCCTTTCAAGCTTTAAAAGAAGAACAAAAGCATATAGGCTATTATGCCTTACCCGAACAAGATATTTCTGAAATACTTGCCTATTGTGAATCTATTCCGAAAGAGATACAATCTATTGCTGTTATTGGTATTGGAGGTAGTTCTTTGGGTGCAAAAGCTGTGTATGAGTTTTTGAAGCCCATGGAAAAACTTCCAAGAAAGCTTTACTTTTTTGAAAGTACAGACCCTATTAATATACAAAATTTACTTTCTAAAATAGATATAAACCACACACATTTTTTAGTGATTTCAAAATCAGGTACAACGGTAGAAACTTTTGCTATCTATAAATATATTTTATCTTTACAAGCTGATAGTAAGCACTATACTTTTATCACAGACCCCCATTCTCAATTAGAAAAATATGCCAAAGAAATTCAAGCGAAAGTATTATATCTACCCAAAAATGTAGGAGGGAGATTTTCTGTGCTTTCGGTTGTGGGTCTTATGCCTTTGGCTCTTTGTGGAATAGATACAAAAGCCCTACTCCTTGGTGCATTTAAAATTAAGAAATCTTTCTTTGAACAAGGCTATATGCATGATATTCTTCTTAAAAAATCACTCTTTTACGCCAAGAATCATGCACAATATTCTATAAATTGCCTTTTCGCCTATTCTGAATCACTCAAATACTTTTGTGAATGGTATGTACAGCTTTGGGGAGAAAGCTTAGGTAAAAAGCAACGCTCTTCTGCCTTTTATGTGGGACTTACTCCTATTGGGCTTATTGGACCCAAAGACCAACATTCCTTTTTGCAACTCATTATGGAAGGAAAAAGAGATAAATCCGTGACTTTTATTCAAGTAGAAGATTTTGAAGACAAGCGTTCTATTCCAAATACTTCTTTGCCTCATCTTGAAGCATTAGATTCTTTAAATTCTCTACCTTTTGCACAGCTTATTAATATGCAATGTAATTCTGTGATAGAAGCCCTCAAAGCTGAAGAAAATATCCCTCTTGATACGATTATTCTTCCTAAAATAGATGCCGAGAATATAGGGTCACTTATTTTTTATTATGAAATACTTACTTCTCTTGTGGGAGAACTCATAGATGTGAATACTTATGACCAACCAGGGGTTGAAACAGCCAAGATTATCTTAAAAAAGCAATTAACTTTACTATAATATCATTTTGGCTACAATCTTTATTAAAACGATAAAGTGAGCCTATTTTACATGATTAAAAAATGTCTTTTCCCTGCTGCTGGTTATGGTACGCGTTTCCTCCCTGCTACCAAAGCAACGCCCAAAGAAATGCTCCCCGTACTTACTAAACCTCTTATACAATATGGTGTAGAAGAAGCCCTTGAAGCCAATATTGAAACCATGGCGATTGTTACAGGGCGTGGAAAACGCGCTATTGAAGACCATTTTGATATTTCTTATGAACTTGAACATCAGATTAAAGGCACAACAAAAGAACCTCTTCTCACAGAAATTCGTTCTTTAATTAATAATTGTACATTTTCTTATACAAGACAAGTAGAAATGAAAGGCTTGGGTCATGCTATTCTCACAGGAGAAACACTCATTGGAGATGAAGCCTTTGCTGTAGTTTTAGCCGATGATTTATGTACTAATCAAGACAATGATAATGTACTGAAACAAATGATAGAAATCTATGACAAATATCAATGTTCAGTCGTTGCAATTGAAGAAGTAGAAATGACCCATACACAAAAATATGGTATTATTGAAGGGCATTTAGTAGATAATAGTCACAATATTTACCGTGTGAATGATATGATAGAAAAACCTGACCCCAAAGATGCCCCTACAAATATGGCAATTATTGGAAGATATATCTTAACACCTGATATTTTTGATATTCTAAGAGATACAAAAGCAGGAAAAGGTGGAGAAATCCAAATCACGGATGCTCTCAAAGTACAAGCCAAAGCAGGAAAAGTCATTGCCTACAAATTTAAAGGCAAACGCTTTGACTGTGGTTCCGTTGATGGTTTTGTGAGAGCTACAAACTATTTTTATACTAAACAAAAGGAGAAATAATGAAAGGTATTATATTAGCAGGAGGTTCGGGAACGAGACTATACCCTATTACCAAAGGTATTTCAAAACAACTTGCCCCTATTTATGATAAACCGATGATTTATTACCCACTCTCTGTGCTTATGCTTTCAGGGATTAAGGAAATACTTATTATCTCTACGCCCAAAGATTTACCACACTTTGAAGAACTTCTAGGTGATGGCTCTTCTTTGGGTATGTCATTCAACTATATTATACAACCCTCTCCCGATGGTTTGGCACAAGCCTTTATCTTGGGTGAAGATTTCATAGGTACAGATGATGTTTGTTTGGTCTTAGGAGATAATATTTTCTATGGTCATGGTCTTACAGACCTTTTGGAAAGTTCTGTTAAAAATGCACAAGAAAATAAAGAGGCTACTGTCTTTGGCTATCATGTACAAGACCCCGAACGCTATGGTGTTGCAGAATTTGATGAAAATGGAAAAGTAACTTCCTTAGAAGAAAAACCTAGAAATCCAAAAAGTAACTATGCCGTTGTAGGACTTTATTTTTATCCTAATGATGTCATCCAAAAAGCAAAAGAAGTAAAACCTTCTCATAGAGGTGAACTAGAAATCACTACACTGAACCAAGACTATCTCAATGAAGAAAGACTAAGAGTAGAACTCATGGGCAGAGGCTATGCATGGCTTGATACGGGTACACATGAAAGTCTATTAGAAGCTTCTAACTTTATTCAGACTATAGAAAACCGTCAAGGGCTTAAAGTGGCTTGTATTGAAGAAATTGCTTATGAGATGGGGTATATTGATAGAGAGAAACTTTTGGTCTTGGCTGAACCTTTGAAGAAGAACCAGTATGGACAGTATTTGATTAAGAGGGTTAAGTAGGCATACTAAGAATAGTGTTACATTCTAATGATACAATAACATCAGAACCTTCAAGCATAAATTGTTTTTCAATATGCAAGGTTTGACATAATTTATCTACGATATGTAACCCTATACCCATTCCTCGCTCACTTTCTTTATAAAAACGTTCAAAAACCTTATCAGGATTATTTACACCATAACTACTATTTCGAATAGATAAATTGCTACCCTCTAAAAATATATCTATTTTTCCATTACTTGTATTATATTTACACGCATTAATTAAAAGATTATAAATAATACGCTCAAAAGCTTGTTTATCTGTCAAAAGTGTTATGTTTGTTTTTTCAATATTCCAAGTAATATAATCATATAATGGGGTAAAAAATATTATATATCTATTGAGTACTTCATCTAAATAAAACATTTCTTCATTTTGTTTTTTATCCCTAAGATAAGCATCTAAATTATGATGTAACATTTCTATCGTTTGAGTGGCTGCACGAATACTATCTATCTCTTCATTTTTAACTTCAATCATCTTTAAGTTTAATACAATAGATGTCAATGGAGTATTAAGGTCATGAATGATATCTTTAATAAAGTCTTCTAAGAGATGTAAGGAACTACGCAAAGGGCGAAGTGTATACCATGCGGCCAATAAAGAGCTAAGCAATGCTCCCATTAATAGTAGAGAGAACTCCCAAAGTAAATCATATTGTATCTGCTTGATTTGCTTTATATACTCTATTTTTGAATACCATATCCTAATTACCTCTTTATCATTATTGGAATAAGGTACCATTATTGTACCCATAGAAGTCATTATCATAACCATTTCTTTTTTCTTTGTATCATACGACAAAGGCACCAAGATAAATAGGCTAGTCTTATCTTCATAAAGAGTATAAAGATTTTTCTCCTCTTCTTTTTGTACACTTTTTTTATTAAATCGTTTGTCGGCAAAACCAAGACTATAATTTTTCATTTCTAATAATAGATTATTTTTAATATCTACTGTTTTATACAGTAATTTATCATATAAAACAAAAAGTATAAAAATAACAATAACGACAAAGAAAAGTATAAAACTTTTTATAAATGATTCTTTTTCAGAGAATTTTATAACCTACTCCTCTTACTGCTTGAATGTCTAATCCAGTATCTTTTTTAAGCTTTACTATATTAACCCTTAACGCTCCATCACTTTGTGCGACCATTGATTCCATTAAAACCTCTTTACTTACAGGATTTGGGTAAGTGATTAAAAGCTCTATAAATAGTTTCTTTTGGACTTCTCCCATCTCAAAAAATGCATTATCTCTATACACTTTATAGTTAGATAGATTTACACTATAACCATGCACAATAATTTTTCGTTCCAATTGCATCGTTTTTGCTTTTATACGCAACAGTAATTCTTCTGGGTCAAAAGGCTTTTTTACATAATCATCTGCTCCAGCTATAAAACCTTTGCTCATAGAATCAATATCAATTTGAGCAGAAATGATGATAGTAGGGGTATTATCTTCACTATGACGCAAAGAGCTAAGTACCTCTATACCATTGATTAGTGGCACATTTACATCAAAAAGATATAAATCATAACTATTATCATAACTAAAATCTATCGCCTCTTCACCCTGTTTTGCCCAATCTACCTTATAAT
>FPHM01000294.1_pt2 | contig 10366 bp, 7 predicted proteins | sample 1057441 | NCBI WGS metagenome assembly FPHM01 (sample SAMEA4473311, study PRJEB15554) | hydrothermal vent metagenome | biome: marine basaltic hydrothermal vent biome; feature: marine hydrothermal vent; material: water | place: Pacific Ocean | collected 2011-06-14/2011-07-23 | depth 1155 m | reverse complement strand
ATGGTATCAATACTTTTTCAGATACGCTCATACCCTCAGATAAAATCATAGCCATCAACAGTTCTCTTATTGCCAATCATAATAATCTCAAATATATTTCACAAAATTATATCAATCTCCTCAATGAAAATACCCAATCTGCCTTCAAGAAATATCATTTTAATCAAAAAATAAGCCTAACAAAAACTTCCAAAAATATTTCAGAAGTTTTCATCAAAGATTTAAATGATGTCTATCTCGTCATCGGTCGCATTGACGGCAAAAAAGGTTCTCTTGATTTTAGCCTAGGTTCACAAAAATATGAAGTCAATATTACCTCTGAAAAGTCTTCTACACTCCTCGCAAGGGTTTGGGCAAAAGAAAAAATAGATGCCCTTTCTTTGCGTTACAATAACAATAAAAAGCACATTAATACTCTTGCTAAAACCTATACTATCGTGACCAAAGATATGTCTCTTATTGTCTTGGATAGAGTAGAAGATTATGTTAAATATGAAATCTTGCCTCCTAAAATATTGCAAAAAGAATATCATAGACGCGTAGCAATACAAAACTCTTCTACAATACATAAAAAGAACCAAGCCCTAGAAGAATCTATTAGGCTTTTAAATCAGCAACTTGTTTGGTATAACAAAGATTTTGTGGCTTTGGAAAAAGAAAGGCAAAGGCGTTTAATGAAAGAGAAACAAGAACAAAGCTTAAGAAGAGAAAGTAAAGCCATACATCCTAGCAATGATGAAATGACTGGACAAGGAGGAGATGTTATGCCAGTAATGGCAATGATGGAAGCTCCTCTAATGACAGCATCTGCTCCTCGGAAGAAAAGCAGTCAAAAACGAGCAGAACCTCAAAAAACCATTCAATTAAAAACATGGGAATCCAATGCACCTTATCTCAAAATAATCAAAGCAGTAAGTAAGAAAAAGCAACTTAAAAAATATTATGACTTGCAAAGTGAATATATTCATAGTATTCCTTTTTACTTGGATATGGGAAATTTCTTTTATACACAAGGCAAAAAAGAAGAAGCTTTACTTATTTTATCTAATATCTTAGAACTTGATTTTGAAAACGCTGAATATATAAGAGCCTTTGCCTTTAAACTTATGGAACTCAAACTGGAACGCATTGCTGTGGCATTTTTTGAACGCATTCAAGCCTTGAGACCTTTTGAAGCCCAAGCCAGTAGAGATTTGGCACTTTGTTACGAAGCCATAGGAGAATATCAAAAAGCCCTAAACACGCACTATAGCATACTTACGACACCATGGGACGGCAGGTTTTCAGGCTCTAAAATTGTGACGATTAACGAACTCAATCAACTCATCTCCAAACATTCACTTGATATTTCCCAAATAAACAAAAGACTCATCGCCGATATGCCTGTGGGAATGCGTATTGTGATTAATTGGTCTACGGATAATAGCGATATGGATTTGTGGGTGATTGACCCAAATGACGAAAAAACCTATTATGCACACAGAGAATCAAAAATCGGTGGAAAAATTTCTAATGATATGACAAGAGGCTATGGACCAGAAGAATTCATGATAAAAAAAGCCCTAAGAGGAAAATACCAAATTAAAGTCAAATACTTTGCTTCCTCAGCCCAAAATATCATGGGAGAAACCGTTATTAGAGCCGAAATATTCACAGACTATGCCTCAAAAAGACAAAAGAGAAAAGAAATAGTCTTTAGAGTCAAAGAAGCCAAAGAAGTGATTGATATTGGAGAGATTATCTATTAAAAACCTCTACTGAGGTTTTTGCTTCTCTTTTTCAAAAAACCACATAAAAGCAAATAAAAGCCCTGCTGATTTGGCGATATTTTCATCATATATCAAGGCTTTTGCTTCATGCATAGGAAGTGTAATCACTTCTATCTCTTCATTTTCTATGCCCCCTCCTTCGCTGACTTTCATAGAATCATCTACTTCGGCATAATACATGACTTGTTTTGACCCTGCGAAACCTACGGCACTATAGACAGAAGTAATTTTGTGTATATTTTCTACAGCCACGGCATAACCACATTCTTCTTCTATTTCTTCTTGGGCGATTTGAACTAGGCTAAGGTCTTTATCTACTATTCCTGCACAGAGTTCAATCGTCATGCCGTCTTGATTATTGAGATACACAGGTGGGCGAAATTGTTTGACCAAAATAAAAGCTTCTTTTGCTCTATGATAAATAAGTATGGCTACAGAATCATGGGCTTTGACCACTTCCCATGCTCTACTTACTGCATTTTGTGTATAAGTCATTCGTGAGGCTTTGATAAATTTGGCTTCTGTAAGAGGTGCTAGGCTTATATCTTTAATTTCAATGTGCATGGTCAATCCTTTGGCTTTTTTCTTTTTGTATATTCCAGATAAAAGGTTTTCCTTCATCTGTCAAATGTTTTATCAATTTTTCACGATACTTTTTTGCATCTTTAATCTCTACTGTTTTATACTTGGTTGTACTTGTTTCTTTATATTCTGTAATTTTCTTCAAAATCGTACGCGTCCCCCCTCTTTTACTCAAAACCCTCATAGGATTTACCCATCGTCCATTTTTGGTCAACCCAAAATGTAAATGTGGTCCCGTGCTTCGCCCTGTACTTCCCACATATCCTATAACTTGTCCTTTTCTCACACTCGCACCTCTTTTCACACGAATACGACTTTGATGGGCATAAAGAGAAACATATCCTCCACTATGTTTTATCTTGACCACTTTACCATAGCCCCCCATATATCCCGAATAAATCACTTTCCCAGCATTCACAGCAAGTAAAGGCGTACCTCTTTTTGCTCCAAAATCTGTACCATGATGGGGACGATAACGCTTCAATATTGGATGATAACGCCGTCTTGAAAAAGAAGAAGTCACTCTTACATGACGCAAAGGCATCATAAATTTTGTACTTTTATTTTTGACTTTTATGCGTCTTATATAAGTTACTTTTTTTCTATCTTTTACTGTATAAGCTTGAGAGGTTTTGGCAGAAGTATAACCATAACCCTCTTCATCTGCATAAATAAACTGCTCTTTCCCTTTAGAAGTAAGCATGGCAATTTTAATTTCAGGTTGATAATGGAAAAGACCCATACGCGTTTTTTGATGGTAAATAAAAGACAATTTATCTCCTTTATTCAACCTTCGTGTATCTACTGTGCCTTTAAGAAGTTGTGACATTTTATCTGCTAACATGGGATGATTTAGCGTTTGTTTTATATCACTATGAGGGTTCACATAAATAGTCACTGTTTCAGAATATTCTTTTTCTTCATAAACAATGGGAATAATATCAAAAAGATAAATACCACTCTCACGCTCCCTTGCCAAACGAATTTGCATCTCTTCTCCAATAGGAATAAGAAGCTGTTCTATAGTATTCTCTTTATCTTTTAAAATATAAAAAATCTGATTGGCTTGAATTTCAAAAAGATATTTTTCATCTTCTTTTTCCAAAGAAGTATTCATAGAAAAATCAATTTTGACCTCTTCCAAGTATTCAGCAAAAGTCTGACCTTCTTTCCACTTTTGTGAAAATAACTTTGCCCCAAAAACGAGATTAACACATAAAAGCCAAAGTATCAACGCTTTAAAAATATTCATGTATTCCTTATCCTCCTTATTCTATTTTTAGATATATTAATATACCAAAACACCTTTATAATTTCCTCTAGGATTGAATCTACAAACAATATTAGTAAGCATCTTATCTCCATTCTTTTAATTTACTTATAATTCTACTCTCTTTTGCCTAAATAAAATATAAATAGAAACACTTTTATACACTATTAAAACACTTTTAGATATAATTTCACTCCTTATTTTCTTCATGTTGATTTGGAAATACTCATGTAGTTATTCCTTGAACGGTTGCACAGATGTGTTGATGACTACAGTGGTTCAAACCTAGCGAAGCTTTTGCTTTTTAAATAATAATTTATGTCAAGGAGACAAAATGGTAACAATGAAAGACTTACTCGAATGTGGTGTACACTTCGGACACCAAACTAGAAGATGGAATCCAAAAATGAAGAAATTTATTTTCGGTGCTAGAAAAAATATTTATATTATTGACCTTCAAAAAACACTTAGATACTTTAAATACACTTATACTGTTGTAAGAGATGCAGCAGCTGAGGGTCAAACCGTTCTATTCGTAGGAACAAAAAAACAAGCCCGTTCAGCCGTTAAAGAACATGCTGAGCGTTGTGGTATGCCTTATGTGGCTACAAGATGGTTAGGTGGAATGCTTACAAACTACCCAACCATGAAAAAATCTATCAGAAAACTTGAAATCATCGAGCAAATGGAAGAAAATGGTCAACTTGATATGTTGACAAAAAAAGAAGCACTCATGCTTTTAAGAAAGAAAGCAAAATTGACTTCTTACTTAGAAGGTTTCAGACATATGAAAAAATTGCCTGATTTGATGTTTGTTATTGATGCAGTCAAAGAACATATTGCCGTTAAAGAAGCAAAAAGAATGGGAATGAAAGTGATTGCTCCACTTGACACTAACTGTGACCCAGATGTGATTGATTACCCAATCCCAGGAAATGATGATGCTATTCGTTCAATTAACCTTTTCTGTAAAGAAATGGCAGAAGCAATCATCGAAGGTAAAGCAATTTATGCAGAAGCCAATGGCGAAAATGTAGAAGAATTTCCTGTAGCAGAAATTGAAGAAGTCATGGCAGAAGCCGTAGCTGAAGAAGTATCTGCACCAGCAACTGAAGCCGAAGTTGAAAAACTCGTAGAAGAAAAAGCTACACCAGCACCTGTTGTTGAAGCTGTAGTCGAAGCAGAAGCTGAGGTTGCAGTAGAAACTCCTACAGAAACAAAAGAGGCATAATCATGGCAAACTTTGGACCTAAAGATATTAAAAAACTCAGAGAAATGACTGAAGCTGGAATGATGGATTGTAAAAAAGCTTTGTCTGCTTCTGATGGAGACATGGACGACGCTGTTGCGTGGTTGCGTGACAAAGGTATGGGTGCTGCTGCCAAAAAAGCAGGAAAAGTCGCTGCTGAGGGTTCAATTGCTATCAAAGTTGAAGCTAAAAAAGCCTCTATTATTGAAATCAATTCACAAACAGATTTTGTGGCTCAAAATGATAAATTTATTGGTCTTATGAATACTGTTGTTGGACATGCTTTTGACAATGGGCTTGTTGATGCTGATGCGATTAACAATTCAATGATTGATGATGCACCATTTTCTGAGTACCTTTCTCAAATGACTGCGACTATTGGTGAAAAGCTCGTCGTAAGACGCGCATCATTAATTTCTGCTGATGAGACGACGGCTGTCAATGCTTATGTACATTCAAACAAGCAAAATGGTGTCATTATTGAAGCCAAATGTGATTCTGAAAAAACTGCTGAGGCGATGAATTCTGTACTTAAAGAAGTCGCAATGCATGCAGCTGCGATGAGTCCTTCTACACTTTCTTTTGAAGATTTTGACGCTTCATTTGTAGCAGAAGAAACAAAAGGTAGAATTGTTGCGATACAAAAAGAGAATGAAGAACTTAAGAGATTAGGTAAAACACTCAAAAATGTACCTGCGTATATTTCTATGTCTCAACTCACAGAAGAAGTAATGACAGAAGTAGAAAATACACTCAAAGCAGAACTACAAGCAGAAGGAAAACCAGAAAAAATTTGGGATAGAATTTTGCCAGGAAAAATTGCAAGATTTATTTCAGACAACACAACACTTGACCAAGAACAATGTCTTCTTGACCAAAAGTTTGTTATGGATGATACAAAAACCGTTGCCCAGTATATTGCCCAAAAAGCAAAATCAGCAGGTGGAACAGCAGAAATCACTAACTTCGTAAGATTAGAAGTGGGTGAAGGAATTGAAGTAGCAGAAGAAGATTTTGCTGCTGAAGTTGCTGCACAACTAGGATAATTCCTTTTTAGCATACGGTATTTTTACCGTGTGTTTTTATTTTAGACTACTTTTAATACACTCAATCCTTCTTGTTCTAATCCCTTTTTATATTTTATAATAGGTAGTCACCTAAAATTAGCTAAATGTTGACAAGCTCGTTTGATTTCAGCCATAGTTACCTTATCTAATATATTTAGGATACACTTATGACTCTCTTGTGTATATTATCCACTAACATCGCTTTCCCTCAACCACTATTCTCATTATATTGCATCCAAGAGTGTAATTCTGTAAATCTTACATGACCTTTCAATAATCCAAAGAGAGCCATAAATATTATCTCATATAGTGAGTAGTCTTTTTTGAATGTTTTTCTTATTAGAGCTTATTTTTCTTAGAATTTGCTTATTTTCTCATCGGATTTACCTAGCTCAATCATCTTCGTAGCCATCACGGATGCCATAATCACAGGATAAGAAGTGGGGGCTGCAGTTAGCATGGGTTGGGTAGCGACTTGCATGGACATGACTTTATACACATCAAAATGTGATTCTATGATTAATCCGATGAGGTTTATCATTTCTCCTGTTTCTTCTCCACCGATAATTTGTCCACCAATAATCTGTCCACCATGCTTCATTACCACCAGTTTTACAAACTGTTTTTGTGCATTTGGGATGGTAGCAGGATGACGGTTCAGTCCTTCAAATGCACCCACAACCACATCAATTCCTGCTTCTTTGGCTTGGGTTTCAGTCACTCCTGCTGAAGAAAATGCTGTTTTGCCAATCATCGTAGAAAATATTGCCAATGTCCCTGAGAAACCTTTGAGATATTTAATCCCAAACAATGATGAACCAGCCACGCGTCCTTCAGCTGAAGAAGTAGAAGCCAACATCACTTTGGATGCTTCTTTGGTAATAAAATCTCTACGATAAGAACAATCTCCTACGGCAAAAATATCATGATTTTGCGTACGCATATATTCATCTACCCAAATCCCCCCATAATGTCCAAGTATGAGTCCAGATTCTTGGGCTAAAGTAGTATTTGGTTCATATCCTGTTGCCAAAATAACCACATCAGCATCAAGCACTTTTCCACTTTCCAAGCATACAGAAGCAACCTTATTTTCTTCTCCTAGCACTTCTATGAGTCTATCTTCCCCTATATATTTTACCTTATGTTCCAATATTAAGGCTTCAGCTCTTATGCCGAGTTCTGTATCAAAAGCATTTTTAAGTATATGCTTACTGCCTCCAATAACCGTCACATCTTTGCCATTCCCTGCAAATTCTACAGCAATTTCAATCCCAATAAAGCCACTTCCAATGACGACAATTTTTTCTTTCTTGTCTGTATATTCTTTGAGTGCATCAATGCGTGTTTTATTTTTGGGCACGGTAAATACCCCTTCTAAATCCAAAGATTTCTTCAATGAAGAATGCACAAAAGGCTCTGAACCTGTAGCAAAGATAAGTTTGTCAAAGGTAATTTCATAGCCTTTCATAAAGGCTATTTTATTCCCTATATCTACTTTTTCAATACGACCTAATAGCGTTGAAATCCCCATAGTCTCAGCCATACCACAAGAAGCCACATCATTTTCACTACAACCCAAAGTTTCACCAAAAATATAAGGAATAGCACAAGGCACTAATTGGATTTCAAACTCTCTAACTACCAAAATTTCTTTTTGGGGATAATTCATCTTCGCCGTCACTGCCGACACACCACCAGCAGGTCCTCCACCAATTACCAATACATCACAAACTACTTTTTTCATTCTTTCTCCTTTAATTTCAAGACATATAGTATATAGGTTTTGGGCTTAAGGCTTAGAGGAAAAGATAAAGCATATACTCAAAAGCCACAAAGAGAAATCCTATAAATATCCTCTTAGACCCAATAGCCCCAAAAGAAAAAGTGAGATAGATAAGAAGCATCCATAATGCCAATAAGCCTTCTTTATCTTCTACGAAAACTATTTTGGGTGGTAAAGAAAATAAGCCTAATAATACACTATCCAAGATGTTTCCAAAACCTAGAAGATGTAAAAGCATGACCAGAGGGTAAAAAAATATAAAAATCAAAGAGAGAAATGGAGAAAGGAATTGATAGAAACTTGTGATGGGAAATACGCTGTGAACGATGGGTAGCATGAGTACAAAAATGCCAAAAGGGATATAGAGTAGGTTTAGCAGATGTTTTGAAGACTTTTGACTATAGTGTAGAATTAAGAAAATATAAAAGACTCCTGAGACCGAAAACCAAAAAGAAAGAGAGACCAGAAGAGAGGGAGAACTGGCTAAGAGAAAGGCTATAATACTGCAAAGTAGAGTGAAACTGAGTAATTCTATACCCAAAAGTAATACCACCCATGCCACAAAAACCATCATATAAGAACGCAAAAGAGAAGGAGGAAAATCTACGAACCATACATAAAAGCCTAAGATAAACATCGCAAAAATCCCCACATCAAAAAGAGCATAACGATAAGGAAAAAAATTTTGTTGAAAAGGACGATAGAGAAAGAAAAGTAAACCATAAACCAAAGTCCACAAAATCCCCAAATGAAAACCACTAAGTGCTACCAAATGACTCACACCTAAAAGTGCTATAGATTCTCTCAAAGTCTTCTCAATAGGTGTGGCAAAAAAGATAGCTTGGTAAAATCCTTGCATTCTGCTATTTTCATGTTGTGAGGCAATGTGATGAAGGAGATTTTCTTTTGTAGAAATGTCTAATCGTTCTTTCTGTTTGATATTAGATTCGCTGTAAAATGTCCCTAGATAATCTATAAAAGAAATCTCAGAAGAAGGAAAAATCTGTAAGCGTAAACGGTGATAATTTAGATTTTCTTTGTAATATGTCGTAGTATAAAACGAAAAGCCCTCGTCACTTTTGACTTTTAGGACTTGATAGCGTCTGTTATTTTTCTTTTTTTCATAGGCATTAAGCACCGTGACATAAGTATAATAAAAAGGCTTTGTGATAAAAATTTCATACTCTGTATAAGTACTCCAAATACGCAAAGACAAAATACAGATAAAAAAAGCCATTGTCCACAAAAAACCTCTCAAAGAGGAGAAAAGCTTAGGCTTCTCAAATATCAAATCTGTGGCATCTCATAATCTGGAATTCTATTATTCATCATATCATCTTGCATAGGAATATTAGTATCATCATACTCTATTTCAAAGGCAGGGGCAAAGCTTTTATCCACAAAACGCGTATAATTCTTCTGAAAGACAAGTTCCACCGTACCCGTTGGTCCATTTCTTTGTTTTCCGATAATAATCTCTGCATCTTCTTCCGATTTCTTGGCAAATTCAGATTTATACTCTTTGCCATCAGCCTTAGCTTTCATCTCTTTTTCTTTTTCCATAGCTTCCCTATAGACATCATCTCTATAGACAAACATAACGATGTCGGCATCTTGCTCGATTGAATTATGCACGATAATATCATTGGCTACAAAATTATGTACTTTATCTACCGTCAAATCATAGGTTTTGACTTTCTCTTTTTTCTCAATAGAGATAATTTCATCCCAATATATATCTGAGTACGCAAGGTTTTGAACTTTTTTATCTTTGAGAAATGAAGCTATTTTTTGCATTCTCTCTCCTGAAATAGAAGATTTAAACAAGGAAGAACCACAATAAGACATATTCAAATGCTTTGCAAAAGCTCTCCATGAAATATTTTGCTTATCTTTGGCTTTTTTAATAAAACTTTGCCATGCTGATTTATCAATACAACCATTATTGGGATTAGTCTTTATCTTCTCTAAAATCTCTAAGTATTTTTCTTTTTGCTTTCCTCTTTGTCCAAAAGCATTCACTTCTCTTATGAAAAGTATTAGATTTTCTTTCCCTTGTACTCGTACATGATAACTTGGTCTATAGGTTTTATCTTTTTTATCTTGTGGAATGCTACTTACTGTAGAAATAATACCTAAACGCAAAAGAAGACTTTGGACTTGTTTTGCTAATACCTCACTTGTAGAAGCATAATACACTTGAATGTTTTTTGATTTATTTTTGGCTTGATAAGTTGAAATAGAACCATCCGTAGCCCATAAATGATGCAAAAAAAGTGCAATAGCTTTATCATCACACATAAAAACAGCATCGGCAATCTTTTTTTCATAAGAACGCACCCTTGAAAGACCTAAACGCTCATACCACAAAGTAATGGGATGTTTTTTATGATGTCCCAAGGCATAAGGTGAAGTGAGATAGACATGCCAATAATTCTCTTGTGATACAATTCTAGCATCTATATCAAAAAGTTTTTTAGCTACTTTTTTGACGATAATGATATTTTCTTTGTCTTCATTCGTATAATGATAGGGTTGCTTTGGCAAAATACATCCATCTCCCAAAAGATGTGCCAATAAAATAAGCTCATTATCACTCATCCTATTAGCACGAACATTCATATCCATACTTTGAGGTGTAGC
>FPHM01000279.1_pt1 | contig 10550 bp, 11 predicted proteins | sample 1057441 | NCBI WGS metagenome assembly FPHM01 (sample SAMEA4473311, study PRJEB15554) | hydrothermal vent metagenome | biome: marine basaltic hydrothermal vent biome; feature: marine hydrothermal vent; material: water | place: Pacific Ocean | collected 2011-06-14/2011-07-23 | depth 1155 m | reverse complement strand
GACTTTTTTTCTAAATAAATAATATGATAACCAAATTGTGTTTTAACCGCTTTTTGTGTCATTTGACCATCAGACAATGCCCACACAGCCTTTGAAAATGCTGGAACCATTTGACCTTGGTTAAATGTACCCAAATCTCCACCTTTAGGTCCTGATGGTCCTGTAGATTTTTCTTTGGCTAAAGCGATGAATTTTTCTTTTAATGCCAGACCTTCAAGGGTTTTGAGCGTATCAATAATCTCTGTTGCAGACTTTTCATCTTCTAGCAAAATATGTCTTGCATGCATAGACGCTTTTCCTGCGAATTGCTGAGGATTTTTTTCGTAAAAAGCTTTAGATTCACTATCACTTACGACCATGTTATCCATTTGTTCTTGCATCCACATATTCACAAGAAGTTCTTCTTTAATCTTCGCCATATTCTTTTTAAACTCAGCTTTCTCAGCCAAACCTTCTTTAGATGCTAACTCGATAAAAAGTTGTTTTTCAATCAGTCTATCGGTAATCATGCGTTTCTCTTCATCTCTTAAATCAGAAAAGTTAGCTTGAGGTGCTTGTGCTGTCACAAAAGTTTGTGCATCTTGCTTAGTAATATTTTTACCATTAACCGTAGCTAAAATATCTGAAGCCAATGCAGATGAAGTAATAATTGAGAGTGCTATGAGTGAAGTTTTTACGCGTTTTAACATAGTTAATTTTCCTTAATATTTAATAGAGATATTGACCAAAAGTATATCCCTCTTGGGTAAATCATTCATTAATGTGCTACTATTCTAATTATTATTTTATTAGAGCAAGGTATAAATTATGACAAAAGTGAAAAAAGCCACAAAAAAAGAAATTAGTGAGATAAAATCACTCTTTTTAAAACACTATCCCCATTCAATTACCGAACTAAACTATAGAAATCTCTATGAACTTCTCATCTCTGTGATGTTGTCGGCACAATGTACGGATAAACGCGTCAATATTATTTCTCCTGCACTTTTTGAAAAATATCCCAATCCCATAGCACTTGCCAATGCCGATTTAGATGAAGTCAAGTCTTATTTAAATACTTGTTCTTTTTTTAATAACAAATCCAAGAACCTCATCAAAATGGCACAATATGTCATAGAGAATTTTGATGGAGAAATACCTTTGGTACGCGATGAGCTTATGAAACTCGCAGGTGTAGGACAAAAAACAGCCAATGTCGTGATGATAGAATACGCCGAAGCCAATCTCATGGCAGTGGATACCCATGTCTATAGAGTGGCTCATCGTTTGGGGCTTAGTGATAGCAAAACAGCTACCAAATGTGAAGAAGAACTCACCAAGAAGTTTAAAACTGATTTACACCTCTTACATCAAGCCATGGTACTTTTTGGACGCTATAAATGTAAGGCACTCAAACCAGAATGTGGAGGGTGTTTCATGGAGGCTCATTGTAAAACCTCACAAACTTTTAAAGTCTAAAACGCTTAATACTCCGAATGTGTGCGTCTATGGTATCGTTCTACAATTTCAGGGTCATGATGGGTATTAATCTTTGCATCTTCTCTGCCTTCATAAGGAATTTGAGAAAGAATATAACGGATAGATTCTAATCTTGCTTTTTTCTTGTCATTGCTATCTACAATAATCCACGGAGCAAAGCCCGTATGTGAACGAGAAAACATTTCTTCTTTATAGTGTGTGACTTTGTCCCACATTTCTTGGGCTTTTTGGTCAACGGGGCTAAGTTTCCAATGTTTAAGAGGATTGCTCATGCGTTCTTTAAATCTTTTTTGCTGATTCTCTTTGCTAATAGAAAACCAAAATTTAATCAAAATAATCCCATCGTCTATTAAAGAATGTTCTATTTCTGGGACTTGTTTCATAAACTTTTCATATTGTGTTGGCGTACAAAAATCAAATACTGGTTCAACAATGGCACGGTTATACCAAGAACGGTCAAAAAAAGTAATCTCTCCTTCATTGGGAAGATGCTTAAAATATCTTTGGAAATAAAATTGTCCCAACTCTATTTCTGTGGGCTTTTGTAATGCCACGACTCTAAACTTTCTAGGATTCATATATTGCGTAAAGCGTTTAATTGAGCCACCTTTTCCTGCTGCGTCACGCCCTTCAAAGATAATCATCACGCGTTTTTTATTATCAAATACCCAATTTTGTAGCTTAATAAGCTCTACTTGTAAATTTTTTAAGTCCTGTTCATACTTTACATTCCGTGTAATCTTGGAAAGTTTCTTTTTATTCATGACTTGTGTCAATCCACTTTTCGTTTTTAAAAGGCTCAAGTCTTCTTGTAATTTCTTTAAGACTTTTTTTGATTTCTCTTCTTTTAATTCTTCTTCTAAATAAGATAATGCTTCAACTATGCTTTTCATATTTTCTACTTTCATTTTTATATATTTTAACTTTAATTATTCAAAAAAATCTTGATATTTATCAAGAAAGTCTTTGAATAATACCCTCTAATACTTTATGCGTCCGTTCTACAGAAAGAATATTCACTTCTTCTCTTGTAGAATGTGGATAACGAATAGTAGGACCAATAGACGCAAATTTGATATGAGGATATTTCTGTGCAATCACACCACATTCTAATCCTGCGTGAATTGCCATAAATTTACTTTTGCTAAATTCTTTTTTCATTTCTTCATCTACGAGCTTTGTAAATTCAGAAATATCAGGTTTCCATGCAGGATATTTGTCTTCTAGTACCGTATCAAAGCCATAAGATGCAAAAAATTCTAGCGTTTCTTTAGAAAGCTTTTCTAAACTTTGGCTGTCCATCGCCCTTGCTGAGGTTTCAATTTTAATTCCACCTTTTTCATCTGCTGTAAGTATGGCTAAATTAATACTCACATCAGGAATGCCTAAATCCTCATTATGTAAATGTACACCATGTTTAAAGTTTTCTATAAGTGTAATAATTTGATAACCTTCACTTAAAACTTTAGGACTTTCTTTGAGAATCCGTACAGAAACTTCTCCTTTGTTTTCTAAAGGCTTTATGCTTCTAATAATGGCAACGGCATTCGCAGGAATAGAGTTGCGTCTTTCTCCTGCATAAATAGAGGCTAATTGTGTAATTTTATTTTCTTCTAAATATGCACCTAAAACTTTAATCGCAGAAGCAATGCCTTTGTCTATATCCACACCAGAATGTCCTCCGACTAAGCCTTTGACTGCAATTTCATAGCATTCACCCTCGCCATCACTATATTCATCTTGCTTAAAAGCTGTAATGTCCACACCTCCAGCACATCCGATATACACTTCTGCTTCATCTTCACTATCCAAATTGAGCATATAGTCACTTTGCAAATCAAATGCCACTTTATTTGCACCAATCAGTCCTATTTCTTCTTCAGCTGTGAGTAAAATTTCTATATTTATATTATTATCCATGATTTCCATCATCATCGCAATAGCCATACCATTATCAGCACCCAAAGAAGCATCTTTGGCTCTCATCCAACCCTCTTCTATATAAGTTTCTATACAAGGAGCTTTTCCCATACAGACCATATCATAGTGTGCTTGAAGACAAAGATTGGGCTTTCCTTTAGAAATAAAAATATTTTTACTCTCATCTACTTCTACTTTATAAGCTCTTTCTTGAGCAAAATCTACTAAAAAAGCTAGAAGTTGCTCTGTGTTTTCACTACAGTGAGGAATTTGAGTGAGGATTTGAAAATATTCCATAATTTTAGACATTGTTTTCTCTCTTTTTTAGCTATTATACATTTTTAACATAGATAAAGATATAATAACTGAAAAATTTATCTATATTGGAGCTATTTATGGCAAGACTACTTATACTTTTCGCTTTTCTCTTTCAAAGCGTAGAAGCAAAACAAGAAACCTATCCTTTTTTTGGTATTAGCACTTCATTGCATACTATGGAATTTAAACCTATCGTCACAGAAGCACCCAACCGTCTGCAACTTACAGACACAGAAAGTATAAAAGCTTTTGGTATTAAATATGGTATGCAAACCCAAGATTATCGTACTACTTTGAGCTATGAAGCCTCTAGTGAGTTTCAAAATCTTGATGTTAGTGTAGATTATATTGTGATGGACAGTATGTTTGGTACAGCCAAAGTCAGACCTTATGTGGGTATGACTTTGGGCTATATTCTTTATGATAAAAGCCGTATTGTAGAATACAATGAAAACCGTATTACTGCCAATGAAAATGAGGGTACGAGTACTACAATTTCTACTTCTGATGGCTATTATGGTTTTGATGCTGGTTTTGTATTTTATATTTCTGATGATGTAGATTTAAATATTGGCTATCACTATTATTTTATGGATAGACTTGAACCTTTAGATGCTATGCATGGATTTACTTTTAGCTTACACTACTTTTATTGATTTTTAGCTATAATCTTCTTAATTTATTATGGAGATTATAGTGTCCCTTTTTTCTTATACCAGACTCAAAAAATTACTTTTCAAACTTGAACCAGAAACAGCCCATAGCCTAGCAGGTCTTGGATTACGCTTTACTGCTGTTTGTCCTCCTCTTTTACGCTTTATTACAAAACAAAACTTTGTGACCGATGCCAGTATCTCTCAAAGATTTTTTGGGCGTACTTTTCTTAACCCCGTAGGCTTAGGTGCAGGATTTGATAAAAATGGTCAATATATCAAAGCCATGCCGTCTATGGGCTTTGGATTTACAGAAATAGGCACAGTCACACCACAAGGTCAAGAGGGTAATGCCAAACCTAGACTCTTTCGTCTCATAGAAGACCAATCTATTCAAAATGCTATGGGGTTTAATAACAAAGGCTCTGATTATATGCTTAATCGTCTCAAAAAAATAGACTTTTTTGATTATCCTATTGGCATTAATATCGGCAAGAATAAACTTACTTTAGAAGAAGATGCTCTTGATGATTATCAAACACTTTTTAACTTCTTTAAAGACTATGGCGATTATGTCGTGATTAATATTTCGTCTCCCAATACCCCAGGTTTGAGAGATTTACAAAATGAGAGTTTTATTAATGAAGTGTTTAGAATAGGAAAAAGTATCACCAAAAAACCTATTTTACTCAAAATTGCACCTGATATGACAGCTGAAGATGCCATTACTTTGTGTCAAACAGCTGTAGACGCTGGGGCTGATGGGATTATTGCTACGAATACCACGATTGATTATAGCCTTACAGACCATGCCAAAGATTTTGGTGGCATTTCGGGGGCTTTACTTAAGGATAAATCTTATGCACTTTTTCAAGCTATTGGCGAAGTATTTCATGACAAAACGCTACTTATTTCTGTGGGTGGCATAGACTCAGCAGAAGAAGCCTATAAGCGTATCAAAGCAGGTGCTTCACTGGTGCAAGTGTATTCTATGCTTGTCTATAAAGGTCCTGCTTTGATTAAAGAAATCAATGAGGGTATTATTGAATTTCTTAAAGCAGATGGCTATACACATATTTCAGAAGCTATCGGAGCAGATTGGAAATAATGAAAAAATTCTATTTCACACTATTACTATTTACAGGGGTACTTATGAGCAACTCGTTGCCACAACATTTTACAAAAACTTTAGAGAATGGAATGCAAATTGTTGTGATTCCTATGGACAACCATTCGGGTGTGATTACAAGTAACATTTATTATAGAGTGGGAAGCCGTAATGAAGTCATGGGACAAAGTGGTATGGCTCATATGCTTGAACACCTAAGCTTCAAATCCACAGACAAGCTCAAAGAAGGTGAATTTGATACCATTGTCAAAAGTCGTGGAGGCGTGACCAATGCTGCCACTGGCTTTGATAAGACCCATTATTATATCAAAACAGCTTCACAAAACTTACCTATGACTTTGGAACTTTTTGCTGAACTCATGGAAAATCTCAAACTAGATGATGCAGAATTTCAAAAAGAACGCGATGTCGTGGCAGAAGAAAGACTACTAAGAACTGATACCAATCCTATGGGTTTTTTGTATTTTAGACTCTTTAACACGCATTTTACTTATCACCCTTACCATTGGTTGCCTATTGGCTTTATGGAAGATATACAAGCATGGAAGATAGAGGATATTAGAGCATTTTATGAAGCCAATTACCAACCTTCTAATGCTATTTTAGTCGTCGCAGGAGATATTGACGCAGAAGCAGTATTTAAAGAAGGCGAAAAATATTTTGGAAAAATCAAAAATAAAAGAAGCCTTAACGAAAGAAAAATGAAAGAACCCAAAAGAATGGGAAGCAGACGAGGCATAGAAAGCATGGAAAGTAACCATGTAGATACTTTAGCGATTGCCTATGATATTCCCAATTATGAACATGAAGACCAAGTGGCTTTATCGGCTATCTCTCATATTCTTTCTTCGGGGAAAAGTAGCCGTTTTGAAAAAGTTTTGGTGAATGAAAAGAAACTCGTGAATCAAATTTATGGCTATAATATGGAACTCCGAGATGATGGTGTATTTATGATTATGGCAATGTGTAGCCAAGAGACTAGCCCAGAAATTGTAGAAAAAGAAATACTTCTTGAACTTGATAAACTTAAAAATGGCGATGTCAGCCAAGCCGAATTAGACAAAGTTAAGATGAATACCAAAGCAGAATTTGTCTATGCCTTAGAGAGTTCTGCTTCTGTTGCAGGACTTTATGGAGACTATTTATCTAAGGGAAACCTTGAACCTTTACTTACTTATGAAGAGAAATTAGATAAACTTACACTTAAAGATATTTCTGATACGGCGAAAAAGTATTTTGACCATAACTTTTCAACCACTGTCATACTCAAAAAGAATTAGGACAAAAGATGAACAACTATATTACAGGTGCAAGTACGGCACTGATTACCCCTTTCAAAAATGGCAAACTAGACGAAGCCTCGTTTGCCTCACTTATTCAAAGACAAATCAATCATAATATTGATGCAGTTTGTCCCGTAGGCACAACGGGCGAATCAGCCACACTTAGCCACGATGAACACAAGAGATGTATAGAAATTGCTGTAGAAGTCTGTAAAGGCACAGAAACCAAAGTCTTAGCAGGTGCAGGAAGCAATGCCACGCATGAAGCCATTGATATTGCTCTCTTTGCCCAAAATGCTGGGGTTGATGCGATGTTTTCTGTGAGTCCTTACTATAATAAGCCTAGCCAAGAAGGACTCTATCAGCATTACAAAGCCATTGCCTCAGCTGTAGAAGTGCCTTTTATGCTTTATAATGTACCTGGACGAACAGGTGTGGATATTTTGCCCTCTACGGTCAAAAGACTGTTTGATGATGTAGAAAATATCATGGGAATCAAAGAAGCCACAGGGTCAATAGAAAGAACAGTGGAACTTTTGGCAAAAATCCCAGAGCTTTATGTCTTTTCTGGCGATGATGCTATTGATTTTCCTATTATGGCGAGTGGAGGAAAAGGTATTACTTCGGTGACGGCAAACCTCTTGCCTGATATGAAAGCAGAACTAGCCCATGCTTCGTTAAGAGGAGACTTTGTCACAGCAAAAGCCATTAATGATGAACTTTTTGACATTAATAAGGTATTATTTTGTGAATCAAATCCTATTCCTATTAAAGCAGCCATGTATATTGCAGGACTGATTAATCATTTGGAATATCGACTGCCTTTAGTAGCACCTAGTAGCGAAAATATGAAAGCTATTGAGAGCGTCATGAAAAAATATAATATAGTAGGAGCGTAAAATGTCAGAATTAGCAGGAATGAAAGGCAAAACACTTGTCATCACAGGGGCAACCAAGGGTATTGGTAAAGCAGTCGCAGAAAAATTTGCACAAAATGGTGTAAATATTGCATTTACCTATAATTCTAACAAAGAAATAGCAGATGTTATAGCAAAAGATTTAGAAGAAAAATATGCTATTAAAGCCAGAGCTTATCCTCTCAATATTTTAGAGCTTGATGAATTTAAACCTCTTTTCTTAGCCATTGATGAAGATTTTGATAGAGTCGATTTCTTTGTGTCTAATGCCATGATTTATGGTCGTCCTGTTGTAGGAGGCTACGGTAAATTTATGCGTATTAGACCTAAAAAAGGTTTGACGAATATCTTTACTGCTACTGTTGGTGCATTTGTCTCAGGAAGTCAAGAAGCAGCGAAACGCATGGAAAAAGTCGGAGGTGGAGCAATCGTGACACTAAGTTCGACTGGAAACCTTATCTATATAGAAAACTAAGCCGTAGAAGCCATTAGCCGATACGCAGCAGTAGAGCTTGGAGAAATGGGTATTAGAGTCAATGCCGTAAGTGGAGGTCCAATTGATACAGATGCACTCAAAGCCTTTACCAATTATGAAGAAGTCAAAGCAGAAACCATTAAGCGTTCAGCCGTCAATCGTATGGGAAGCCCTGATGATTTGGCAGGTTCTGTGTATTTCCTTTGTACAGACGAAGCGTCATGGATTACAGGTCAAACACTGGTCGTTGATGGTGGTACAACTTTTAGATAAACTATCACTATATTCTCATCGTAGGGCTAGGTCTCGTGCCTACCCTTTATATATCATAAAGAAAATAACATGCAAAAAAATCAAATTTTTAATATTCCCAATACTCTCGCTTTTATCCGTCTGCTTTTAGCTCCACTTATGTTTTTTCTCTTAGTCAATCGTGATTCTTCTCTTTTAGAAGGCATTCATTTTACTTGGCTAGACTATATGGCTGCTTTTATTTTTGTACTCGCTTCTGCTACCGATTTTTTTGATGGATATATCGCAAGAACTTTTGACCAAATTACTACTTTAGGAGCAATTCTTGACCCACTTGCTGATAAAATGCTTACTTTGGCAGGGTTTTTGGGACTTATGATGTTGGATAGGGCTTCTGAATGGGCAATCTTTCTTATTATTTCACGAGAACTTTTTATTACAGGGCTTCGTGTCTCTGCTGTGAGTCAAGGTCTGGATATTTCTGCTTCATGGATGGGAAAAGTCAAAACCGTCGTACAAATGATAGCCATTGGATTTTTACTCATGGAATGGCAAGGTGCAACGCTTTTATTATGGATTGCTGTAGGACTTACACTATATTCTGGCTATGAATATGTGCGAGATTTCTTCACAACTATATAAAATTAAAGAATTGATTAAAATTTAATCATTAATCTTGTTAATCTTTTATTAACTTTATGCTATACTTTGCTTATATTAATTATAACAAGGAATTAAAATGAAAATAACTAAATCAAGTCTAATCGCAACTCTCGCAATCTCTTCTGCCTTTGCAGGTGGGAATATCAATGATCCTGTGGATGTAACAGTCCTAGCTCCTGTTATAGAAGCTTCTTCAACAACTATTTCTGGTAAAGCACAAGCTTATTATTATTCGACTGATGCTGTTGACCTTTTTGATGCTGATTCTTCTGCTTTAGGTACGGCTGTGACTTTAGATGTATCACACACACTTTTTGACGGTGTAACAGCCAATTTCACTGCTCTTGGATATGCAAATGCAATGAGTGAAAATGCAAACAATAGCTACCTTGAAGGTCAAGAAGTCGGTGCATACTTCAATGTGGCAAATATCACGGCAAACTTCGGTAAAACAACATTTATCCTTGGTCGTCAACTTATGGATTCTCCAATGTTTGGTTCATTTGATTGGTTACTTGCTCCTAGCTCATTTGAAGCCTATACAGTAGTAAACAATTCTATTGATAACCTTACTTTAGTTGGTACTTATGTGACTAAAATGAGAGGAGTAAACTCTGGAAATACTTTTACTGACCTTACAGAGATTAATGGTGGAGATAATTACGCATTTGGTGCAGTATATGCAAAAGATGCACTTTCAACAAGTGCATGGTATTATAACATTGATGCTGGTGATTACACACAAGTCTATGTAGATGCTGGTTATGACTTTGGTTCTGTAAGTGTTGCAGCACAATATGCTACAACAGATTATGCAACAGGGCTAGATTCTGATGCCTATGCAGTAAAAGCTGAAACAAAAGTAGGAGATATTGCTCTTATGGCTGCCGTATCATCTGTCACAGATATGTCTGCTGGTATCGTAGAAAGAGATAACTTTTATACAAGTTCTTGGAATTCATTTGCCTCTACAGTAGCTGTAGCAAATGAAGATACTCTTTCATGGAAAGTCTCTGCTTCTACAGAACTAGCAGGACTTAATGCTGAAGCATCTTACGCAGGTTACGGAGATGAAGGTTCAGAATTTGACCTTATTCTTGGATATGATGCAAGTAAATCTGTAAATTTAGCAATGATTTATACTTCAACAGATTACGATGTCAATACCGATACAGCAGAAGCTGAAAATGCTCTTGAAGTTATTGCTACTTATACATTTTAATCCACACTTTTTATACTCTTCAAACATAGAGTATAAAAAGACTATACACTCCTTAAAATAAAATTCTAATAAATGTAGCAATATAAAGATTATTAAAAAAACTTAGGAAACTACCTCGATTTAATGACTATAAAAAATCTATAATGTAGCCCATTTTGGATACTGTTTTTTGAACCATAAAAGTGAAATAACATCACCAATACCTTTACCTGTATCAGGCGTAGCCACAGAAGAAATTG
>FPHM01000273.1_pt1 | contig 11118 bp, 10 predicted proteins | sample 1057441 | NCBI WGS metagenome assembly FPHM01 (sample SAMEA4473311, study PRJEB15554) | hydrothermal vent metagenome | biome: marine basaltic hydrothermal vent biome; feature: marine hydrothermal vent; material: water | place: Pacific Ocean | collected 2011-06-14/2011-07-23 | depth 1155 m | reverse complement strand
GAAGAACAAGCACCCATTGCTGTTACATGAGTTTTATCTTCTTTTAGTAAACTTTTTAGAGTTGGTTGCATAGAACCCATAAAGGCATCAATATGCATCATTCCATCTTCAAGAACTTTTTTATTTTCTATAAAGCTAACTGATGCTTGGGTTTCTATAGGTTTTGAAATAGGTATTTTTTTCTCTATTGTTTTTGTGATTTCTACTTTTTTTGTAGTTATCTCTTGTGCTATTTCTGTCTGTTTTGGTTCAGTATTAGCACAAGCTATAAAAATAATAGGTGTAAGTGCTAATGTATACAAGTGTTTATTCATATTAGTTCTCCTAGTAATATTAGGATAATTATATCTATTTAGATAAAACCATTAGCTTAATTCTATTTTTTACTTTGACACCAATTTTAATACGGCTTCGTTTCATTTTTTTATTGGCATGATAAATAATTTTTCCATTATTGACTTTAACTTTATGCCAACCACCTGAATTTGATAGAAAAACTTCTGCTTTTTTAATACTTTTGTCATCTAATATTATCTCTATAGTTCTAACTATTTTATCTTTTGGATAGCTTAGAGGTCTTTTAAAATGGACACCACAGAGTTCTTTAAATGCAAGATAGAGTTTAAAGTCTTTTGCATTACTACCCACAACAGCAGAACGGTCTAAATCGTAAACATTAGAACATGTTCCACCATGGATAGCTCCAATATTTTGGTTGAATACAGCTTTAAAATTATATGGTTCTAAAACTTTTTCTACACGAGCATCATACTCTCCATATGGATAAACAAAAAGATTAGGTTTGTAGTTTAGATGCTTTTTCATAAAAGCTAAACCTTTATCCATATCCTCTTTTATCTCTTTGTTACTCATCTGTCCAAAGTGTCCATGTCCATAAGAGTGAAACTCAATAGAACCATATTTAGCAATGTTTTTAAGTTGTTTCCATGAAACATAATCTTTATATTTTTTTTCTGTATATTTTACGGCAATAAAAAGAGTAAAAGGGTAATTAAACTCTTTAAAAACAGAAAGACCATGTGTATAAAAGCTTTTGAATCCATCATCTATGCTAAAAGCAACCCATTTATCTGGAACTTTTTCATTAGCATTGATTTTATTGACTATATCAATAATTGGAACGACTTTGTAATTGTTTCTTTTTAGGTAATTAAACTCTTTTCTAAGTTCTTTTGTTGAAATATTTGTAGTAGGATATCTGTTATCATCAAAACGATGATATACAAAAATATGTCCATCAGCAAAAAGAGAGTAGGGTATTAAAAGTAGGAATAAAAGGAATAATTTCAACATATTATATTTTACTTCATCTGTTTTCTAAGAAATGTTGGAGTATCAAGATAATCTTCATTATCATAACCACTAACTACTTTTGCATTCCCACTATTTAAGATAGTTCTTTGAACAGGTCTTCTTAGTGTAGGTATTGCTGTTGTTTCTCTAGGTTCATTGACTTTTGTTGTTTCAGGTACAGTTTTTGTTTCTATGTCTGAAGGGTCTTCAAAACCTGTTGCGATAATGGTTAGTTTAACTTGGTCTAAAGGAATATCTTCTGATGTTGTTGTACCAAAAATAATACTTGCATCTTCATCTGCATTCTCTTCAACTATATCCATTGCTTCAGCAATTTCAGTTAGTGGATAGTCTGGATGAATATGGAAATGAACTAATATACCCATAGCTCCATCAATTGATAAGTTATCAAGAAGTGGGGATTCAATAGCTGTTTTAGCTGCATCATAAGCTGCTGAGTCACCTTTAGACTCTCCTACACCCATAAGTGCTAAACCTCTATGACTCATAACTGTTTTAACATCTGCAAAGTCAAGGTTAATATCATTTGCTCCATGGGATAAAATTACATTTGATATACCACCAACGGCTTGAGATAAAACAGAATCTACAAGTCTAAAACTCTCTCTCATTCCTAGGTTTTTTTCTACAATAGAGAGCAGTCTTTCATTGGGAACAACAATAATTGAGTCACTCTCTTCTTTAAGAAGTTCAAGACCCTCTTTTGCCAAACGTTTTCTTTTTCGACCTTCAAAGGCAAAAGGACTAGTTACAATTGCAACAGTTAAAGCATTAACCTCTTTTGCTGCTTGTGCAATAATAGGTGCTGCACCTGTACCTGTTCCACCACCAAGACCAGCCGATATAAATACCAAGTCTGCTCCATCAAGCATGGTTTTGATTGTATCAAAACTCTCTTCAGCCGCTTCTCGACCTACAGCAGGTTTCATACCTGCACCAAGTCCTTTAGTTACTTGTATACCTAATTGTATTTTATATGGAGCAATAGATGCATCTAGGGCTTGTGCATCTGTATTTGCAACAATAAGGTCAATACCTGAAATACCCTCTCTTATCATGTGGTTAATCATATTTCCACCACCCCCACCAACACCTATTGCTTTAATTCTTGCTCCGTTTACTCCAGCTGATGATTCTGTTATATTAAATTCTTCCATATTATATTCCTCCTTCTTCTTTCTTAAAATATTTTTGATGCCCACTGCATAAAGTTTTGCAAAGGGTTGTTAGGGTCTTTTTTAGATTCTTGACTTAAATCTTTAAATAAATCATTATTACTCTCTTTTTCATCTGAAAATGATGGCATTGATACAGATATTTTAGGTTTTATAATATTATTCATTGTAATGTCTTGTAAAGATTCCGTTGCTTGATAATCTTTAGAATGGAGCATGTTTTTACTACCTTCTAGTTCATATTCTGTGTGTTTTCCTGTTTCATGATATATCAATCCTATGGCTGTTGAAAATTCTGATGAGTTTAAATCATGAGAAACCGTTGTAACATTATTTGGATGACCAATTCTAACAGGTATGTTTGGCATAAGTGCTTGTGCTAACTCTCTAGTTCCTTCTATTTTTGTCATTCCCCCAGTTAACACAATACCTGCACCTAATTGGTCTACTAAGCCACTTCTCTCTAAGGAATTAGCTAAAATAGTTAGTGCCTCTTCCATACGAGAATAGATAATATTATGAACAATATCTAAAGGGATAGTATTTAATTTTCGTTCATCTCCGATAATAGGAAGGTCTACCTCTCCATTATTATTATCTAATAGACTACCACGTGTTATTTTAAGTTGTTCAGCAGAATCAAGTGGTGTATGTAAGGCAATAGATAAATCATTGGTAATATGGTTAGAGCCTACAGATAAAAAATCATTGTACTGAATAGAATTTCCTACATGAACAATAAGATTTGATGTTTGACCACCTAAATCCATAACAGCAACACCTCTTGCCTTATCATTTTCAGATATAATGGCTAAAGCTGAAGCATATCCACTAAGTACAACTTTATCAATTTCAATTCCTGAAGCATTTACTGCTTTTTTTAGGTTTCCAATATTTGAACGGGCTGTCATTATAATATGAGCATCTACTTCCATTCTACTAGCGTTCATTCCATTTGGGTCTTCTATAAAGTCTTGTTCATCAATTTTAAATTTATATGGTAATACGTGTAAAACTTCAAATTCATTAGGAATGTTTGCATTATATAGTGCTGTTTGCATTACACGATTAATCTCTGTTAATGAAATCTCTTGATTTGGAATATTTACCACTCCAGTAGAGTTGATACTTTTTGTATACGCACCTGAAATTGAAATAGATGCTCTAGTCAAATTAATACCTGCAACACGTTTTGCATCATCAACAGCTGTCTTTATAGCTTTTGATGCCAATTCTATGTTGGTAATAGTACCCTTTTTGATTCCTTGGGACTTTGTGACACCATCTCCACTAATTTCAATAATACCATTTTTTATTTTACCAATAATAGCACATATTTTAGTAGAGCCAATGTCTATGGCTAGGATAGGGTTATTCACTTTGCAATCCTTGATACTGTTTTTTATATTTTAAAAAATTATTTGTAAAATTCAGTAGGATACATTTTGTCTAATTTTTTAATTAAGCTTGTTTGAAAACTCTGTTCCTTTACTTGGTCAGTATTTTTATAGAGTTCCTTCGTACGATTATTTTCAAGCGTAATTAATTTCTGTTCAACAATTTTGTAAACTATTACTTTACTTCCTATAGGTATGATACCTTTTTCTTGCTCAGAAGTAAAGAGTTTTGATATAAAACTAACAGTTTCCTGTTTATTTAGACCGATATTTTGTGTTTCTGCGTTATCTAGCGTGATAAATTTTGACACATTTGTTTCGTCATTGTCAATAGTTGAAAGTTTTTTTTCGGCTAAGTTTGATAATGCTTCTTTGTTTGCTTCTTTTTGGTATAAGGGAGTAATACTCTCCTTAACTTCTTGAAATGTTTTTGTTACAGGTTCGTTGATAGAGACGATTTTTACAGATGCATATTGATTTTTTATCGCTTTTGGCTTAATAAAATCATTTACTTTATGTGTGTTGATTTCGTTCCATAACTCTTTAGAAAGCTTAGGGTCATTAAGATTCAAGGTTAAGGTTTCTGTTTTTTCACTCTCTCCTTTTTGAAAGCTTAAGTAACGTTTATATGCAGGTTTGTGTGCTAATTTTACTTTTAAATCATCTATTACAAAATCTTTTACTTCCTCTAATGGTAAGATTTTTCCCTCTTTATTAGTATAGTTAAATTTATTTTTAGCATAAAAATCATTTATCTCTTTTTCAGTTACTTTTGTATCTTTTGTATCTGTCCATTGAATATCTAAAGTATATTGCTTTGCAGTTTTATACTGCTCTTTTCTTGTCTCCCAAAAGCTTTTTAGTTTTGTTTCATCTATAGAAACATTTACATCTTTGTCTGTAAGAATAGAGTATTTTAATTTATCTGCTATTTCAAAAGCAAGTTGAAATGCTTTGTACTCGTTTTTTAAACCTTTTACATTCAACATTTTTAATGTTTTTTCAATAATAAGTTGGTCTTTAAAACTTGCTTCAAAGGTATCTTGTTGGAAAGGGCTATTTGAGATAAAGGTATCATAAATCTTTCTATCAAAAACACCATTCTTTTGAAATGATGGAATCTCTGATAATTTTTTTCCTGTTTCTTCTTCTGTTACAATAATTCCAAAATCTTTTGCAAGGTTAAGAATTTTTGCTTGTGTTGCCATATTATTTAAGACTTGTTGCTCTAATCCCATTCTTTTTGCTTGGTCTTTATCAAATTTTCCTTGCATCATCTGATTATATCGGTTAAATAAGTTATTATATTCCATTGAAAATCTATCACGTTTAAGTTCAATCTCTCCTACTTTTCCTATGCTATTACTTCTGATTCCAAAGGAAAATCCAGCTGTTGCTCCTGTGAATATAAATGAAATGGTTGCTATCCATATCGTAATTATTAAAAATTTGTTGTTTTTTTGCATCCAACTTATCATTCTGTTTTGCCTTAATATAAAATTTGCCTAATTTTAGTCTACTTGTTATTAATTATTAATGAAAAAATTACTTTATTAATAGTATATTCCCTTTAAAAAGCGAAAGAAGATAATGGAAGATAAAAATTTGCAGTTAGTAACAGAAGATTTAAAGCATATTTGGCACCCATGTACGCAGATGAAAGACCATGAAACCTTGCCATTAGTTCCTATTAGTAGAGGAGAAGGAGTCTATCTTTATGATTTTGATAATAAATCGTACATTGATGCTATCTCTTCATGGTGGGTTAATATTTTTGGGCATGTAAATCCACATATATCTGCTAAAATCAAAGAGCAGTTAGATACCTTGGAACATGTACTCCTTGCAGGGTTTACGCATAAACCAGCCGTGCATTTAGCAGAAAAATTAGTTAATTTAACTCCCAAAGGTTTAGATAAACTGTTTTTTGCTGATAATGGTTCATCGGCTGTTGAAGTAGCGTTAAAAATGAGTTTTCACTATCATAAAAATTGTGGAGAGAATCGACCTCTATTCTTATCTTTATCAAACTCTTATCATGGCGAAACCATTGGTGCATTAAGTGTTGGAGATGTTGAATTGTACAAAGATACTTATGCCCCACTATTAATATCTTGTATTCAGACTCCTGTACCTAAAGACCAAAGCAAAGAGAGTGCCAAAGAAGCTATTATTGAGCTAGAAAAAATTTTAGAAGAGCGAGGAAGTGAAATTTCAGCATTTATTATAGAACCCCTTGTTCAAGGTGCAGGTTATATGCATATGTATCATCCACTATATATTACAGAAGCAAAAAAAGTTTGTCAAAAGTATGGTGTTCATTTGATTGCAGATGAAATTATGGTTGGTTTTGGGCGAACAGGAACAATGTTTGCTTGTGAACAAGCAGATGTAACTCCTGATTTTATGACTCTATCAAAGGGCTTAACAGGTGGTTACTTACCTTTAGCTGTAGTTATGACAACAGATGAAATTTATAATGCTTTTTATTGTGATTACACAGAGTATAAAGCCTTTTTACATTCACACTCCTACACAGGAAACCCTTTGGCTTGTTCGGCAGCTTTGGCAACACTAGAGCTTTTTGAAGCTAGTGATGTAATTGGAGAAAATAGAAAAAAATCTGCTTATATTTTAGAAAAACTAGAGAAATTTAAAAAACTAGCAAATGTAAAAGAAGTTCGACAAACAGGAATGATTTCTGCAATTGAACTGCAAGGCTACACCTCACAAGAGCGTATAGGTTTAAAAGTTTATCAATATGGATTAGATAATGGTGTATTACTTCGTCCTTTGGGGCATATTGTATATTTTATGCCACCGTATATTATTACTTATGAACAGATTGATAAAATGATAGATACGGCTTATGAAGCGATATTGGGCTTATAATCTATCCCAAACATCTCTTTATAAAGTACTTCTATATCTCGTCTCTCTTTATAATCTATCATATCTCCTATCTCAATAGTTACGGTTTGATATACATTTTTATTATTATTAAGAGATTCTCCTAAAACCTCATTGGTATGGGTTCTTATAAAAACAGGTAATATAGGTAATCTGTTTTTTAGAGCAATAATTCTGAAGCCCTCTTTAAACTCTATAAGCTCTTTTTCACTCTTATTTCGTGTGCCTTCAGGAAAAATAAAAATAGAAGAGCCTTTTTGGGTATGTGATTTTATATCTGCAAAAAATCCTCCCATTTGACTTTTTTCTCGGTCTAATAATATAGAACCTGCATTTCTAACAAACATTCCAAAAAACGGAGAATTATAAAGCTCTTTCTTTGAAATCCATAAACCGAAAATATCTGTCTCTTCTAAAGCAACTTCAACAATAAGAGGGTCAATAATTCCACGATGATTAGACATTAACAAAAACTGTCCATCAAGAGGTAATTTTTCTCTATTTTTTACTTTAACAGAAATTTTTAATTTTGATAAAAGTATTTTGGTATACTCAAGTCTAATACGTTTTTTATTTAAAGGTTGGGGAATATCTTTAAGTTTAAGTCCAAATTTATTGGTTAAGAAGAGGGCATATATTGCTAGCTTTATTTTGTTAAAATTCATCTCTTATTTCTTTCTATATAATTTTTTAGAAAGTATATCAAAAATAGAGATGAAATTAAAAATATTTATTTACCACCAATAATATCACATTGCCCTGTAATTTTACAGAGTGGACATAAATTGATTAATCCAGCAATTAGTGGAATAGCTCCTAAATAAAACCATGGATTTGAACTATAAACTCCATATCCTATTAAAGATGCTCCTAGTACAATTCTAAATGGTCTACATACAGCTCTAATTTTTTTTACATTCATAATATTTCCTTGCAAATTTAAATTTTAAGAAATTTAGCATAATCAAGCTTCAACACTTGCTAAAGTCAATGCAAAAAGAACCTTAATTTCATTTTCTTCTAAAAGCTGTTTCGCTTCGTTAAGTGTTATTCCTGTGGTTATAATATCATCAACTAAAATAACTTCTATATTTTTCAACCCACTATATTCAAATTTTCTTGGGTTTTCTAAACGAAACTGCAAGGATTTTCCTGCATATTTTACAGAATTTTTTGCCATAAGTTTGGAATGTAATATTTTTACATTTTTATGCTTCATGGTATGTGTTAAAAGTGCAACATGACTATAAGCACTTTTAACATTTTCATCAACACCTAAAACATATATTTTATCCCTATTTTTCTGCATAAAATTTTCTATAAATGGCTTAAAAGAGATTTTAGCTAAAGCTTTATAGAGTTTAAAACCTTGGGTTGTATGTTTGGTTAAGAGTAAATCTTCAATATGTTGGTAGTTAAAAAAGCTATAAACATCTAAGCCATTTATAGTCCTTTTTGTAATTGTGGGTTTTAGTAGTTTATCTTGGCAAGAGCTACAAAATGTTAACCAACTTAGTTTATGACAAGAGAGACATCGCATGTATTTTATAAAATATCTCTAAGTACAATAGCATAATGTAGTACGATAAAATTCATAATAAAAATTCCTATTGAAGAGCCACGAGAGACAATAGTTTCTAACTTTGTTCTCTCTTTTCCATTGGTTCTAAAAGCAATAATTGTATGAACAATTGTAATTATAGTCATAATAGAAACCAAAAAGAGCTTTTTACGTAAAGCATCAATGACTGGACTGTGTGCATCAAAATTAAAGAGGACATGAATCATATTGTTTTGAAAAATCATCCAAATTCCTGTTGAAATCAAAAGTATTAAAACCACAACTTCAAAATAACCAAAAATAGGACCTATTCTTGGATATACTAATTTTTGGTCTTCTTTATTTCGCAGTGAAATACCCAAGACAAACATAAACACAGAACCACCAATCCATGAAATGGCTGCTATTAGATGTAAGTGTATACTCAAACTCATACAAACCCCCTTTAATTTTTAAATTTGAATATTATAGCTAAAGTTTTAGGGCTTTGCGATTGAGTATTATCAAGGAATCAACACTCTAATAATGTTAATCCATTAGGAATCGGAGACTTTAGTCCCGAATAAAGCGAGGCTAAAGCTATCGTTTCCAATATTTAGGTAAGGATTAATCCAATTTAAGCACAGCCATAAATGCCTCTTGTGGAACATTTACGCTTCCAATAGCTTTCATACGCTTTTTACCTGCTTTTTGTTTATCTAAAAGCTTTCTTTTACGTGTAATATCTCCACCGTAACACTTAGCTGTTACATTTTTACCTGTAGACTTAACTGTACTTCGTGCAATAATATCATTACCAATACTAGCTTGAATGGCAACCTCAAAGAGTTGTTTAGGAATAAGCTCTTTTAAATTCTTAACAAATGCTAAACCTTTGGTTCTGGCTCGGTCACGTGGTACAATAATAGATAAGGCATCAACCACCTCTCCTGCTACACGAATATCAAGTTTAACTAAATCCCCTGCTCTAAAACCTATTGGTTCATAATCAAAACTTGCATAGCCTTTTGTAGTACTTTTTAGTTTGTCATAGAAGTCCAAAACAATCTCATTCATTGGTATATCATACTCTAAAAGTACACGTTCAGAATTTATATAATCCATTTTAATCTGCATACCACGTCTATCATTTAATAATTTAATAACATTTCCTAAGTAGTCATTTGGTACTAAAATGGTCGATTTAATATATGGCTCATAGATTGTATCAATTTTCATTGGTGGAGGCAAATCAAATGGGTTTTGAATATCAATTCTTTCTCCATCTGTCTGTAAAACTTCATAAACAACAGTAGGAGCAGAGGCTATTAGTTCAAGGTTAAACTCACGCTCTAAACGCTCTTTAATAACTTCCATATGAAGCATTCCCAGAAAACCTGTTCTAAAACCAGAGCCAAGTGCCAATGAGCTTTCAGGCTCAAAAGAGATAGAGGAGTCATTTAGTTTTAGTTTATTAAGAGCATCTCTTAAATCTTCAAATTTATCTGTCTCTATTGGGTAAAGACCTGCAAATACAAAAGGTTTAGCTGGTTCAAAACCATCAATAATCTCAGCTGTTGGCTCTTTTGCATCGGTTACTGTATCCCCTACTTGTAGACCATCTACAGTTTTTTGACCTGTAACCACAATTCCAATTTCGCCTGTTCTAATTTTTGAAGTCTTAATCGGTGCAATAGGATTTGGGTACATAAGGTCAAGTACAACATGCTCTTCTTTTGTACTCATAATCTGAATCTTTTGACCCTTTTCAATGCTACCTTCATAAACACGAACTAGTGCCAAAGCCCCTAAATAGTTGTCAAACCAAGAGTCATAAATAAGAGCTTTACATGAAGCTTCTTCATCTCCTGTGGGAGCAGGTATTCTCTCTACAATAGCTTCAATAAGGTCAGGAACACCTTGCCCTGTTTTAGCAGAAACCAAAGAGTGTTCTGTACAATCCAAACCTATCGCCTCTTCTACTTCTGTTAAAACTTTGTATGGGTCAGCTGCTGGTAAATCTATTTTATTTACAACAGGCAGAAGTGTTAAATCATTATCTAAAGCAATATAGACATTAGCAATAGTCTGAGCTTCTACACCTTGGGCAGCATCAATAATAAGCAAAGCACCCTCACTTGAAGCCAAAGAACGACTTACTTCATAAGAGAAATCAACGTGACCTGGAGTGTCAATAAGATTAAGAATATAATCTTCGCCATTTTTGGCAGTATAATCCAGACGAACAGATTGAGCTTTAATAGTAATTCCTCGCTCTTTTTCTATATCCATTGTGTCCATAACCTGTGCAGACATTTTTCGTTCAACTACAGCATTACACTCTTGGATAATTCTATCAGCAAGGGTTGACTTACCATGGTCAATATGAGCAATAATAGAAAAGTTTCTAATATTAGCTTGAGGAACTTGTTTTTTTGCCATTATTTTGTCTCGAATAGTGAATTTACACTCTCGTTATTATAAACTCTTCTAATTACTTCGCCTAACATTTTAGCAGTAGAGAGTACTTTAATTTTATCACAACTCTTATTTTTCATAGGAATAGTATTAGTAACTACTAACTCATCAAGTTCTCCATTTTGAATACGCTCAAAAGCAGGACCAGAAAGCACAGGATGGGTACAACATGCCATAACAGAAGTAGCACCTTTTGCTTTAAGAGCAGAGGCAGCTTTAACCATTGTTCCTGCTGTATCTACCATATCATCAATCATAATGATATCTTTACCTGCAACTTCTC
>FPHM01000018.1_pt2 | contig 11457 bp, 7 predicted proteins | sample 1057441 | NCBI WGS metagenome assembly FPHM01 (sample SAMEA4473311, study PRJEB15554) | hydrothermal vent metagenome | biome: marine basaltic hydrothermal vent biome; feature: marine hydrothermal vent; material: water | place: Pacific Ocean | collected 2011-06-14/2011-07-23 | depth 1155 m | reverse complement strand
ATTCTCAGGCGTATTTATATGGTTGGCACTTTCTCTCTTTGGCTATTTCGAAATCGGTCTTCCTGCTTCATGGCAATCCAAACTCACCAAAGTAAGTGACGAAGCACAAGGAAAAGGGGGAATGCTTGGTACTATCATTATGGGTGCTTTGTCTGCTCTCATCGTTGGTCCTTGTACGGCTGCCCCCATTTCTGGAGCTGTGATATTTATCTCTCATACTGGCGATGCCTTACTCGGTGGAGCATCTCTTTTTGTTATGAGTATGGGAATGGGAATGCCTTTACTTCTTGTCGGTATTGGTGCAGGTAAATTCATGCCTCGTCCTGGTGGTTGGATGACACGCGTCTCACAAGTCTTTGGTGTGATGATGTTGGCACTTGCTATTTTCATGCTTTCTCGTATTTTACCTGCTGGATTTACCATGGCATTATGGGCATTACTCTTTATGGGAACAGCCATTTACATGGATGTCTTTGGTCACAAAGAAGGCGAAGGAGCGATGAGACTCTTCAAACTCCTAGGCATGACATTTATGCTCTATGGTGCGTCACTCTTCATTGGGGCAATTTCTGGTTCAACATCATTCATTCGTCCTTTCGAACAGTTTACAAACAACACACTCATCGCCACAACAGCCACAATACAAGAAGAAAATAGCCATTTAGGCTACTCGGTAGAGCGTCTAATGAAAGAAGTTAAAGCTTCTTCTTTGCCTGTGGTCGTAGATTTTGGAAAAGATTCATGTACAGCCTGTACAGAACTAGAAGAGATTACTTTCCCCGATAGCAGAGTCCAAGCAGAACTCAAAAGATTCACTTTCATCAAAATAGACCTCACAGCCAACAGCGACGAAGATAAAGCTTTACTCAAAAAGTTTGACCTCTTTGGCACACCAAATATCATCTTTTTTGATACAAACAATAGCTATTTACCTGAAAAATCTTTGACGGGATTTATTGCTCCAGAAGCCTTTTCTGAGCATTTGAAGGGGATTTAAAAGGTTTTAGATATTTCTTTTTGTGTAGGTGCGTTTTAATCGAACGAATGAATGGTAGCTGATACTAAGCTGTTCGATAAAATCGAACCTACATAATTCATTGGCATTACATAATTATAAACCCAGCTTTCCCAATCCCATTAAACTCCGTCTGCTTCACCAAAGTATAACCTATCATATTAGAAAATCTAAGTCTATCTCCTATCTGTAATTTTTTAGGAAAATGATAAGTACCAAATGTATCTCCTGCGATACAGCTCATGCCTGTGATTTCGTATTGTAAACCTTTTTTTGTACTTTCTATAATCTGTAGTTTTCTTTTACTGATGCTCACATCAAGAAGATGGGTTTCTATGGAAGTGTCTAAGATGACTTTTGGGATTTTGTCTTCTATGATGTCTAAGATAGTACAAGAGAAATAGCCAGTATCATTGACCACGGCACTTGCAGGTTCGAAGTAGAGTGTGAGATGGGGATAGAGATGGGAGAAGGTTTTGATAGCGTGAATAAAGCCTTGAATATCATAATGATTTTCTGTGAAGCTTTGTCCACCTCCGAGGTTTAGCCATTTTAGTTTGGGTAGTATGTTTTTATAATGTGTTTGAATATGTGTTAAAAGTGTTTGAAATGCTTTTAGTCCTTGATGACAAAAGACATGAAAATGTAAGCCGTCTAGGGTGTTGAAGTCTTGTGAATTTTCTTCATAGCATTTGATGAATTTGCGATAATCTACACCAAAACGACTGTTTTCATGACTGCTATCACAATAAGAGGGTTGTTTGATTTTGAGTTTGGGATTGATACGAAGTCCGATAGAAGTATATGCAGAGGTTTCTTTTGCATAGCTTTGCCATTGTGTGAGGGAATTAAAAGATATGCTATCTGAGGCTTTGGCGAGAGAAAGGACTTCATGAGGGTAGAAAGCAGGGGAATAAGTATGAATATGTTGTACATTGTTTATAGGTATTTTGGAAAGTTCTGTGAGATTCCCTATGCTAAAGCCATCAAAAGTTTGGGCGATTTGTATGAGGGCTTCTTGTTCGTGGAAACATTTAATAGTATAGAGCCATTTGATATTTTTGTGTTTGATTGATGCAAAGAGTGCTAGATTTTTGGCTAGTTTATGGCTTTGCATGATGAAGCAAGGAGAGGGGAAATTACTCATACCACCTCTTCCAACCTTTTCTATAATACTCTATAAGTACATGATTGCTCAGTTTATTGGCTTTGACTTCTATTCTTTCTATGTCTTTATCAAAATATTGCATTCTTTTCATGCTTTGGCTGTCTATGTAGCGTAAATCTTGGAGTGCTTTTATTTCTGTGAGAGGCAAAGAAAGGTGTGAAGCCAAGACAAAACCCCATTCTCCAAAACTAGGAATATAAGTATGATAAGGAAGCGTATGTAAATTACTGCTTTCTAAAGTGCGTTCTATAGACCAAAAAGCATGACGCGAAAACATCGGTGAAGAGGCTTGTGTGACCATAGCCCCTGCACGAGAAAGATGAGAAGAAAGAAGCGTATAAAATGCTTTGGAATAGAGTCTGCTAAGAGATAAATTATTGGGGTCTGGTAAATCAATAATAATCACATCATAAAGGGCTTGGCTTTTTTCTATGAATTTCCACGCATCGTCATTAATTACGGTGACTTTTGGGCTATCATAGGCATGATGGTTAAACTTAGAAAGTGTAGGGTGGGTTTTAAATAAAGTCGTGATAGCAGGGTCTAAATCTACAAGGGTTACTTTTTGCACTGCTTCATATTTGAGGACTTCACGCAAAGCCATGCCATCGCCACCACCGATAATGAGGATATTTTCATGAGATTTTGCCATATTCATCACAGGGTGTACGAGTGATTCATGGTAACGGTGTTCGTCTATACTATCAAATTGTAAAGCCCCATTGATATAAAACTTGATACGCCCTTTGTCGCCAGTAATAATGAGTTTTTGGTAAGGCGTTTGTTTGGTATAAATGATTTTCTTTTGGTAGAGTTTGTTTTCAAGTATGGAAGTGAGGGTATTGGATTTGAAAAAGCCAAGGACTAAGGCGAAGCCAATGAGAACGATAGCAATGAGATATTTTTTACCCAAATTGTCTTTGAAAATAAACCACGCCATTGTGCCAACCATGAGATTGAATGCTCCAAAAAGAAAACTTGTTTGCATTAAGCCCAGTTGTGGGACAAGGACGAGAGGAAAGAGTAGGGAAGCGAACAATGCACCAATATAATCGACGGTAAAGACATTGGAAATATTGCTTTTGAGTGAGAAACTTTCTTTGAGTATGCGAATGACTAGAGGGATTTCTACACCAAGCATTGAGCCTAAGAGGATAATGATGAGGTAAAGAAAAGCAGAATAATTGTCTAGATAAGCAAAGGCATAAAAGAGTATGAATGCCGAAAATCCACCAAGTAGAGCGATGCAAAATTGAATGATGACAAAGGTTTCTTCTAAGCGATGCTCTACAAAACGAGACAGCCAAGCACCAATTCCCATAGAAGTCATAAACAGTCCAATCACCAAAGAAAAGTGATAGATAGAATCTCCCAAGAGGTAAGACGAAAGCGTCCCTGCTAAAAGCTCATAGATTAAACCACAAATGGCGATGACAAAAGTCCCAAAGAGTAGGGCGATTTCTTTGCTGTGCATTGTGCTTTTCAAGTTATTGAATTGCCGAAGAGATAATCATGCCCAAAGAGACGATAATAGAGCCCAAGACAATAGCAAGGGCGATATTTCCCTCTTCTGAAATCTTTGTTCTAATAGAAAATTTGGTCATAATTTCCATACCCAAAAGTGCGATGAAAAAGATGACGAGTCCTAAAAATGTATAAAGTACTGTTGCAATAAATGCTTCCATGTGTTTCTCCTAAATTTGATTAATCTGTGTATTACTGATGTTACGCACTTTCGGGTAGGCACAAGACCCACCCCTACGAAAACCTATACTTTTGTAGGGGCAATCCCTTGTGGTTGCCCTTGAATTGAGATAAAAATATATTTTGCGTAACACCAGTTAATACTTTCCTAGCTTTAAGATATACTTTATTTGATACTAAGTATAATCTCTTATGACCTATGATTACCTAGAAAACCTCAAAAAAAATCATCTTGCAATACAAGTTCTTAATGCCAATCACTTTTCTATGATTATAGGGTTTTTTTATCATGCCTTTAAAGTCCAAAAGTCTCAAGCATTGAAAGAAACAGAGATATTAAACCTTTTAGATGATTATCTTTATGCCCTGAATGAGGGATATACAGAGGCGAAATATCCCAAAAGTGCCAAAGCATATTTGGACGATTTTACGCATCAAGACTCTAACTATTTACGCAAATATTATGCCTATGAGAGTGATGAACCTGTGTATGAACTTATGCCTGATATTGAAAAGTTACTTTCATGGTTAGCAGGACTAAAAAAGCAAGAATTCGTTGCCACAGAATCTAAACTCAAAATTATTATGACTTTACTCAAAGAGCTAGAGTTTGAAACTAATTTGAGTGATATAGAGAGGATAGAGCGTTTAAAAAAAGAGAAAGAAGCCATAGACAAGCAGATAGAAGCCATAGAAAAAAAAGAAGACTTACGCTTTGATAAACGAAAAATCAAAGAGCAGTTTATGCAAATTCAATCTACGAGTACAGAACTTTTGTCTGATTTTAGGGAAATAGAACACAACTTTAGAAGCCTCAATCAAGAAGCCAAAAAAGCCATCGCTTCTACACAGCAAGGCAAATCACAAGTATTAGAAAAAATCTTTGAAATAGAAGAGGGTATTCGCCAAAGTAATCAAGGAGAGAGTTTTTATGCTTTTTGGGATTTTTTGATGGACACAGAGCAGATAGACAAGCTAAATACACTCTTGGAAAATCTTTATGATTTAGAAGATATTCAAGCCCTAGACCCTCAAAGACACTTAGAAAATCTCCCCTATCATTTACTTAATGGTGGAGAAAATGCCCATAAAGTTTTGGCAAAACTTGTGGAACAATTACGACGCTTCATTGATGACCAAGTATGGGTGGAAAACCGTCGTATTTTAGAGTTGGCCTATGAGATAGAACAAAAAGCTATGTACTTCAAAGACAATGCCCCTACAATGCGAGAGTTTTTCTTTATTGCTGGGGTCAAAATTTCTGTAGAATCATTGGCTTCAAAAAGTCTTTTTCGTCCTAGTGCCAAAGAAGAATTTTCTCATGGACTCAAAGAAAAAGTCATAGAAGTAGATTTGACAAAGCTTTATACTCAAGTCTATGTAGATGAAGTTTTATTGAAGCAAAATATTCAAAAATACCTACAAAAAAAGCCCCAATTTACCCTCAAAGAGCTTCATGAAAACTATCCGATACAAAAAGGCATATCCGAACTCATTGTCTATCTAAAACTCGCACAAAATATGGAAAACAGTTATTTAGAACCCTATAAAGAAGAAATTTTGATAGAAACAGCAGAGGCAGAGATAAAGAAGGTTGTTATGGATAGAGTAGTGTTTGTAAGAGAATAATATAAGAGAATAATATCTTAACTGATGTTATGCAAAATATATTTTTATCTCAATTCAAGGGCAACCACAAGGGATTGCCCCTACAAAATTATAGGTTTTCGTAGGGTAGGTCTTGTGCCTACCCTGAAATTGTAGATAATAGAGTATTCTTATACAAAGTGCGTAATATCAGATTTTAAAAGAAAGTACTAAAAAGGAAAGAAATGACCATAAACCAAGAGACTTCAAAAACAATTATTAAATTATTTTCTGGAGTATTGTACAAAAATGACCAAGCCAAACTTTGGTTGGAATTAGAAAAGTCTTATGCTATTATTTCTGATTATCTAAAGCCTTTAGGTGTAGGGGTCATTTTTGATGAGGCTGAGGGCTATGCGTATTTAGAAAATCTTGAATTGGCTGAGGATTTTCCTGTATTACTGCGTAAGAGGGCGTTGAGTTATAAGGTGAGTCTTTTGATTGTTTTGCTTCGTAAACGCTTGACGCAGTTTGATATGCAAAGTGATGAGAGTAGGGCTGTGCTGAGTAAAGAAGAAATAGTTGATATGTTGGAGCTTTATTTAGCCCAAAGTTCTAATGAGGTAAAGCAGATAAAAGAGATAGAAAGCAGTCTCAAAAAGCTTATAGAATTGGGATTTTTGAAGAGGCTTCAAAATAGTGATAATTATGAGATAAAGAGGGTAATAAAATCTTTTGTAGATGCACAATGGATGGATGATTTTGATAAAAGGTTGGAAGAATATGCCAATGTCTAAGCAAAAAGGCTTTCGCCTAAAGAGAATGGAAGTGTATAATTGGGGGACTTTTAACCAAAGGATTTATGCCTTGGATATAGAAGGAGAAAATGCACTCTTGACAGGAGATATTGGCTCGGGAAAATCTACAGTAGTTGATGCTATTACTACGCTTCTTGTGCCTAATCAAAAGATTACTTACAACAAAGCTGCTGGGTCTTTGGCAAAAGAGAGGACACTTTATTCTTATGTTGTTGGAGAATATAAAAATACTGTAGATGAGGGTATGGGAAGTTCTAAGGCTGTGGCTTTGCGTGATACGAAGCATTATTCTGTGCTTTTGGCTACTTTTGAAAATACGCAGAACAATGAAATAGTAAGCATTGCACAGTTTTTTTGGCTCACCCAAGGTTCTCGTATTGTGAATAAGCTTTTTGTTGTGGCAAAGAGAACATTGAGTATAGAGAAACACTTTTTGGACTTTGCTTCTATCAAAGAACTCAAAAAAGCACTCTCTAGCATAGAAGGTGTGAGTACGGCGAAAAGTTTCAAGGACTATAGCAAGACTTTTAGGCGTTTGATGAAGATACAGAGTGAACAAGCCCTCAATCTTTTTTATCAGACGGTTTCTATGAAATCGGTGGGTAATTTGACCTCTTTTGTGCGTTCTCATATGCTTGAAGAGAGTGAAATAGATAAAAAGATAGATGAACTTTGTGAAAACTTTGATGAACTCAATCAAGCCCATGATACGGTACTTCGTGCCAAAAAGCAGATGGAAATCCTCTCTCCTTTGGTCGCTGATGCTCAAAAGTACCGTTATACACTTCAATCTAAAAAAGGCAAAGAGAAGCTAAGAGAGTTACTTTCTGCGTATTTTGCCAAAGAAAAGCTTGTTCTGCTCGAGGAAAAACTCCATAGTTTAGACATAGAGGAGACAAAAACAAGTTCTAAAATACGAGAATATAGCCATACTTTAGAAGAGATGCAAGAGAAACATTTTGAACTCAAAGATGCACTTAAACGCAGTGGAGGAGAGAAAATACTCTCGATAAACAAAGAGATTTTACGACAAAATCACAAAAGAGACAGCAGAAAAAAAGTACATACTAACTATCATAAACACAGTAAAAACTTAGGCTTGGCTACGGTTTCTTCGGAACATACCTTTTTGACCAATGTAGGTAAAGTAGAAAAAGAACTTTTAGGCATAGAAGACAAAAAAGAAGCCTTTGATACAGAGCAATTTTTGCAAAGAGGTTTTTTAGACAAGAAAAAAGAGTGCTTAAACATATTAGAGAGTGAATTAGGATTTTTGCGTCAAAGAAAAAGTAATATTCCTATGCAAAATGCCAAAATACGCGACCAAATCAAGAAAGATATAGGCATAGAATTGGTTTTTGTAGGTGAGCTTTTACGCATCAAAGACAAAGCATGGGAGGGAGCAATAGAGAGAGTATTGCGTCCTTTTGCCTTGTCTCTTTTGGTAAATGAACGCGACTATAGCAAAGTCAGTAATTATATAGACAAAACCCAAATCAAAGGGAAAATAGTCTATCTAAAAGTCTCCAAAGAGTTAGGAAAGAGACAAGATAAAGTAGAACAAAATGCTTTAATCTCTAAGCTAGAAATTCATCATGAAAGTCCTTTTTATGCGTGGATAGAGTGGGAGTTGTATCGGCGTTTTGATTATGCTTGTGTGGAGAGTTTAGCAGAATTTAGACGCTACAAAAAAGCCCTCACAAAAAATGCCCAAATCAAATCTTCTTTGGTGCGTCATGAAAAAGACGATAGATTTAGGGTAGATGATAGACGGCAGTATATTTTGGGTTGGGAAAACAAAGAAAAGATTTTGCAAGTGAACAAAGATATTTCTCTACTGAAAGAAGCGTTAATTGTCTTAGAAAAGACCCTCAAAGCTTTAGAAAAACAAGGCAAAGAGAGTGAGATTTTGCGTGATGGATTGAGAGATATATTGCATTTTGAAGATTTTGAGAGTATTGATTGGTATAGTATTGCCAAGAAAATAGATGCCTTAACGCAGGAAAAAGAGCAGTTAGAGAAGAGTTCGGATATTATCAAGACGCTTGAAGCTTCTTTAGACAAGCTCAAAGAGGAAATACAAGATAAAAATCAAGCCCTTAATCGCTTTCATCAAAAGAAGGGTAAAATACAATCAGATATAGAAAAATTTAGCAAAGAAGCCTATGAAGCAAAAGAACTTTTTGAGGGACAAAAAGAAGGATTAGAGCGTTATATCTTAGATTTAACAGCCTATTTAAAAGAGAAAAAACTTGTCAAAATAGAGCTACATACGGTGAAAAAAGATGAACATAGCATAAGAGAAATGCTACAAAAAGAAATAGATAGCTTGAATGCAAAAATGCACAGAAGCACAGAGAAAATCACTTCTGCTATGCAAAATTATATCAAAACCTTTCCTTTACTTAGCAAAGAGGTAGATGCGTCTTTATCGTCTATAGCCGAGTTTGAAAAGATGTTTGTCGCACTGAAAAAAGACGATTTACCCAAATATGAAAAGCGATTTAAAAAACTCTTTAGAGAAGGTACAATACAGCACTTTTTGAGTCTAAAAACACGCTTAGAAGAGGAAGAAAAAGCCATTAGTAAAAAAATATCCCTTATCAATGCTTCGTTAAAATCTATAGAATACAGTACGGGAACATTTATAGAACTTAGTCAAAGTAAAGCTATAGATGTGGATATTAGGGAATTTAAAGAAAATTTAAAACAAGCCCTTTCAGGTACAATCGGAGGAGATGATAGCTATGATGAAGGCAAATTCTTACAAGTCAAAAAGATTATAGAACGCTTCAATGGACGAGAACATTTTGTAGATGTAGATAAAAAATGGCGAAAAAAAGTAGTGGATGTACGAAACTGGTTTAGCTTTGGGGCAAACGAAAAATACCAAGGAGATGGCTCACTCAAAGAATATTATAGCGACTCATCAGGAAAATCAGGAGGACAGAAAGAGAAACTAGCCTACACGGTATTAGCTTCTTCTATTGCCTTTGCTTATGGTTTAGAAGACAATGCAAACAAAAGCTTTAGATTTGTCATGATAGACGAAGCCTTTGGTAAAGGCTCAGATGATTCTACTAAATACGGACTAGAGTTATTCCAAAAGTTAAACTTGCAACTCTTGGTGATTACGCCTATTCAAAAAATCAATGTCATAGAACCTTATATTGCTTCTATACATTTTGTACATAATCATGAGGGTATGGATTCTTCTGTAGTAGGGCTGAGTGTGGAGGAGTATTTGGAGGGGAAGAGGTGAAATATTGTCTAGTAATGTGTTATAATATAAATATCTTATATAAGCCAGAGGTAGGAATATGAATAAGCCAAGTTTATTTAGACACGCCACGAAAGAATTAAGTCAAGATGCCTTTCTTGCTTGGATTTTTGAATATGCTGATAAACAATATATCGGTGAAGTGTTACATGATTGTAGTATGGAATTACTACAGAAACTTTTCAAAAAACATCAGATTAATTTTCCTATTAATAAAAGTATATCTTTAAAAGTTAAAAAACAAGAAACATTTTATGTTAATAAAAAGAAGAGAAGTATTGACCTTTTATGTTTTATAGATGATGAGTATATTCTTTTAATTGAAGATAAAATAAATACCAGTGATGGAGAGGAAAAGTTAAATGCATACAGAGAGTATCTTGAAAAGGAATATTCAACATATAAAATTATAGCTATTTACTTTAAAACAGGTTTTCAATTAGTTTTTACTCAGGTACATAATGCATTATATAAAGAATTTTTGAGGGATGATTTTTTAGCAGTACTTGTAAAGTATGAACAGAAAATATCTAATGATATTTTTCAGGACTATTATCAATATCTGAATAATATTGAATCTCAAATATTGGAATATAAAAATAAAGAAATAAAAGATTGGAATGGATATCAATGGCAGGGGTTTTATAAAGAGCTACATAAACAATTAGGTAAGGGAAATGGATCTTATATTCATAACCCTAGTGGAGGTTTTTGGGGGTTTTGGTGGCAAGGTATTAATAAAGATTATTATTTCCAAATTGAAAAAGTACAAACAAAATATAAATCTAAAAAGTATATCTATGCTTTATGCATAAAAGTAAAACAAATGAACTTATCTGAACGAAAATTGATGTATGTAGAGATTGAGCGTAATTTTTTTAAACCTATTAAGTTTAGGAAACCTATTAAATTTGCACAAGGTAAGAGTATGACTATCGCAGTGTTTGATGGAGAATTTCCTAAAACTATAAATAATAGAATAGATATGAGTGGAACAATAGGATTAATAAATACTATAAATAATGTTATGTATAATCATGCCCCTTAAACTCCAAAGACCCAAAGACCTACACAAAAAACTTCAAACAATTTACAGCCAAGCCCAACATATCAAAGCCTATCTTTTAGAGGAAGATTTTACTATAACAATCAAATTTAAACGCTTGTCTGAAAAAGAGATAACACAAAACTTTGAACTTATTCGTGATTGGATAGAGGGTTTACATCATAGTTCTTTTGATGTGGAGTTTCATACTGTAAATTATCGTTCTTTAGGAGAGCAGTCTATACCTAAGGTTTTATTTTTTACTAGAGAAGGATTCTTACATCATCTTGCTAAAGAAAATATTTTTAAGAGACAGACAAGACTTATAGAGAAAAGTGTACTAACCTTTCCAAGACTCAAAGAACTCTTTATTCAAAATCCTAAACTACTCATGGAATATGATGAGGTGTGGGAGAGGATTTTGCTTGTGTCTGTGTATTTTATGGATTATCCCAAGCCCAATATTTATATGAGAGAATTGGAGATAGAAGGCATTGATACGAAGTTTATTGAAGCACATAAAAAAGTGCTAGATATAATTCTCTCTACACTTTTGGAAAGGGAAACGATAACATTATCTCAACGAGGTTTTGAAAAACGCTATGGACTCAAATATGATTTACCAAGTATTCGCTTTCGGATTTTAGATGAAGCCTATTATATATCAGGATTAAGTGATATTTCTTTGCCTTTAAATGAATTTATAAGCTTGAATATTCCTTGCAAAAAAGTATTTATTACGGAGAATAAAATTAATGGTTTAAGTTTTCCTTCTATCCCTAATGCTATAGTTATTTTTGGTCTAGGTTATGGGGTAGAGAGTCTCAAAGAGGTGGCGTG
>FPHM01000164.1_pt1 | contig 11561 bp, 6 predicted proteins | sample 1057441 | NCBI WGS metagenome assembly FPHM01 (sample SAMEA4473311, study PRJEB15554) | hydrothermal vent metagenome | biome: marine basaltic hydrothermal vent biome; feature: marine hydrothermal vent; material: water | place: Pacific Ocean | collected 2011-06-14/2011-07-23 | depth 1155 m | reverse complement strand
GGTCTAAACAATAAGACTTTAGCCCTAAATTTTGTAACCTTTTTTCTAGGTTTTCTTTTTTTACAATCAAAGCTTTACCATTAATATGTAGCCCCACTTTTGTTTCAAAAAAGTCTAAAAACATCAATCCTATATGAGGATTTTCAGAAATATTTCCCATACTTGCCATCACGCCATTGCCTTTATATTCAGGATAAATAAGATATTCATCACTCAATATTTGCACAAAACCTTGATGACCATGACGAAAAGAACTATCACATTCACCTTGTATATCAGCTGTAGAAATAAACATCATTTCTTGCTTGGCAACAAAATCTTTCATAAGTGGTGCTAAATAATCTAACATTTGATTGTTATAAAATTTCAAAGCCTCTTCTGTGGTCTTAAAAATTTTCTGTAAGGATTTTTCACCTTTTGAACCTATAGTAGTATTTGACAAGTGATTACCTTTTGTATATTGATAAAAAAGTATAATATATAAAAAACATAAACTTGTCAAATCACACTTATTATTTCAACTTACGATTCCGAGCAGAAACAACGCTCAATACAAAAAGTCCTGCTACCCCATAATATACCCACATTGGAATAGGCACAGGGTCTCCTGCTGCGTAAGAATGTAATCCTGAGAGATAATAGTTTACCCCAAAATAAGTCATCAATACAGAAAAATATGCCCAAGTAGAAGCTACATTGTAAACAAAGTTTGATTTTAGTGCTGGTAAAAAACGCAGGTGTAAAACTGTGGCATAGATGAGAATCGTCACAGCGGCCCATGTTTCTTTGGAGTCCCAACCCCAATAGCGTCCCCATGATTCATTTGCCCAAATACCACCAAGGAAGTTTCCAATTGTGAGTAAAAAAAGTCCTATAATAATTGCCATTTCAGAAAGATTCGTAAGCTCTTTGATAGAACGGTCAATATTATCATGTTCTGCTTGACGACGAAGTACATAGAGAATCAGTACCAAAAGAGAAAGAATAGAACCTAGCCCTAAGAAACCATCTCCAGAAATAATCGTTGCCACATGAATCATCAACCAATAAGATTTGAGTACGGGAACAAGGTTGGTAATTTCGGGATTGATGAAGTTCATGTGAGCCACTCCCATAGTAATTCCTGCTAAGAGTGCTGTACCTGCTAAGGCAAAAGGCGATTTCCTTGCAAGGATAATACCTGCGAATACCGTAGAAGCTGCGATAAAGACTATGGATTCATAGGCATTAGACCATGGTGCGTGTCCTGAGATATACCAACGAATGGCTAAACCTATAATATGCATAGCAAAACCTAGTAATAAAATAGCCCATGCTGTAGGCATAATCCATTTGAGAGAGAAAGCAGGTTTTATGACATTAATAAAAGCAAAAATGAGTAATAAAACACCTAATAAAATATAAATAGGCACAAGCTTAGAAAAAAGTCCAAACTTATTGTATTTAATTTCCATATCTATATGATTTTGACTTGGAATGACTTCTGAACCGTACTTTTCTTGATAAATACGAATACCTTTTAGGGCTAAATCAGCATTCTTCCAATCTCCTGTTTCTACCCCTTTTGCCACCATTTGGAAATACGCAGAAATACTCATTTTTACAGCATCGGCTTGGGCTTTTGGGTAATTTTTAATCGCATCTATAGGAGCTAACCATTTGTTATTTTTATCATTAGGCTGAGGATAAATACGCAATAAAGAGCCTTGGTATGCCATGAAAGCTACATTCACTCTTTCATCTATTTTAATCAGTTCTTTGTCATATTGTGATTTTTCTAATGGCTTTTTTTGACTGGCCTCCGTCACGGTATCAAATAGTTTGTATGAACCATCTGTTTTAGAGAAAAAGTCTGAAAATTTTGCATATTTAGTCTTTTCATCTAAACCTAAATCTACGGCTATTTTCTTATGTCCTACTTTTATCATCGGCACAGATTGATAGAGTTCTGGTTGCATAATCATGCCCAAGAAAAATTGTGAAGGAGCAAGATTATACAGCGTTGAACGCCCTGTAATCTTGGAAATCACATCATGAGCCACTGTATCCATAGGCTTCATTCGCCCTTGATGGTCTTGTACAGCTAGTTTTGCAAAGTTCTGTGTATGTGCAAGGCTATAAGATTGAATCGTAGAAAGAAGTTTTTCATCTATTTCAGGTGAAGCACTATAAGCATTTTGAGGTGCTAATGCCAAGAGTCCCACTAAAAAAAGTCCAGCCGTAGTTGATTGCAGTTTTCTTGCACCTTTGAGCAATTTTTGGAAACGCCCAGTAGGAATAAACAGTGACCAAATCATACCTATAGTAAGCAATAAATATCCAAAATAAGTAGGTAGCGTCCCTGGGTCATGATTGACTGACAGCACTGTACCTTTTTCATCTTGGTCATAAGAAGACTGGAAAAAACGATAATTACGGTGGTCTAAGATATTATTCATATAAATCCTATAAGGTATAGTAATATTTTCTTCTTTATCAATAAGAACAACTTCAGAAGCATAAGAAGCAGGAGTCATAGACCCAGGGTAGCGTTCGAGTTCAAAATCTACCAATTTAATAGAAAATGGCACATTAATCAGTTTTGCACCTACTCTAAAGTCAATATGTACGCCTCCTAGATTAATATGTTCTATCTTTCCTACTCTTCCCGAAAAAGGACGGCTAATAACGATTGTACTCTCTTCGCCTACAGAGACTTTCCATTCTAAATATTCAGACTGACCTCTTTGGGTTTTAATATCAGAAGAAGCCAATTTAACGATAGCTTTTTCATGTGTATCTTTCCACACAATAGCATTTGAGCCAAATTGATAAAGCATACGATTTTTAAATGGATTTGTGCCTCCTGTGAGTTCAGCAGAACTTTTATCATTCATATTTAAAGTATTAAGAATAAAAGGGAAAATAACTTCTTGTCCCTTGTCTGTATCTTTGATAAGAAAAGTAGGTTTATCTGTAGCAGGTTTTACTTCATACCCTACATAAAAGCTACCAAAATCTTTTTGATCTCCTTTAGAAAAAAAGTAAATTTCTCCTCTTTGTCCTGTAGATATTTTAAGTTCAAGCACTCTTTTGCCCTCTGGAGATGCAATCACTTTTTCTTGTGCTGTGGGCAAATATTTAAGTAATTCAACCTCAACCTCTTTATCTCCAATATCCACACTTTTACTAAGGCTATTAGAAGTCATCGTAGAAAAGAAAAGCTCTTTTTCCAAATGTACGCTAAGGTTTCCTTCGGTTGCATGGACTTGCAAGACTTTCACATCGGAGACCATAACATTCGCACTGTCACCCTCACGAATAGACATCACACCTTCATAACCCACATAACGCGTGACCAATGCACCCAAAGCAATCACGATAAAAGAAGCATGAAAAATAAATACAGGCATCTTATTTTTATAAGACTTATACTTAATTAGATTATAAATAAGTATGGCAATAAAATAGCCCAAAAAGACTTCAAACCAAAAAGCTTTATAGACTAAAGCTCTAGCCGTCTGAGTACCATAATCATTTTCTATAAATGTAGCACCTCCGATTATCACAGCAAACAAAAATAACATCAATACTGCCATCTTCATAGAAAAAATATACTTCATACCCATAGTCCTTATAAATAATTGCTTGGATTATATCTCATATTTACTAATCAAAGGCTAATACTTTCTTTACTTTAATACTCCCCAATTTTTTCCTATACTCACAGAGCATTCCAAAGGTACATCAAGTACAAAAATATTCTCCATAATTTTTCTAAAAACTTGGCTTATTTCTTCTGCTTTTTCTTCTTTGACTTCAAAAATAAGTTCATCGTGGATTTGTAAAAGCATAAAAGCATCTAAAGATTCTTTTTCTATCAAAGCATCTATTTCATTCATAGACAATTTAATCAAATCAGAAGCAGAGCCTTGAAAAACTGTATTCACCGATTCTCTCATAAACCCTGCTTTTTGCATTCCATTGGCATTTTCATAATCAAATATTCGTCTTCTTCTAAGAATTGTCTCCACATAGCCATCGACTTTGACAGCTTCTTGAATATTTTCTAAAAAACTTTTGACTGTAGGAAAAGAAGCAAAATAATTGCTAATTATCTCTTTGGCTTCTTTACTCGTAATGCCCAATTCTTCAGAAAGCTTTTTTGCACCCATACCATATAAAAGTCCAAAGTTAATAGACTTGGCAAAGTTTCTTTTTTCTTGGGCTTGTTCTTCTCCAAACAAACGCGTTGAAGTCGCCAAGTGAATATCTACGCCTTTATTAAATGCTTCTAAAAGAGCTTCATCTTGTGAATAATGTGCCAAAAGCCTTAATTCTATTTGAGAATAATCAATACTCACAAGTGTATAACCCTCTTTCGCCACAAAAGCCTCTCGCACAGAACGCCCCAAAGCAGAACGCACAGGAATATTTTGTAAATTGGGGTCACGAGAAGACAAACGACCCGTCGCTGTACCAGTTTGTCCAAAGCTCGTATACACACGCGAATTTTCATCTGAACTTGCCAATTTAATCAAAGGCTTGATATAAGTAGAAAGTATTTTTTGATACTCTCTATAGGCTAAAATTTTGGGAATAATTTCGTGTGCATCTATCAAACTTTTCAGCACAGCTTCATTGGTACTATAGCCAGTTTTAGTCTTTTTCCCCCCTTTTAGTCCCAAGGTTTCAAAGAGTATCACAGCCAATTGTTGTGTGGATTTGATATTAAATTCTGAATTAGCCAAACTATAGATTGCTTTCGTGAGCGTTTCCAAATCAAGACTTAATTGGCTTTCTAAGATTTTTAGCTTCTCTGAATTAACTTCAATACCCAAACGCTCCATCTTCATCAATACAGAAATAAATGGATATTCTATTGTTTTGGCTACTTTGAGTAAATGCGTCAAAGAGGAAAGTTCCATATTCTTTTTGATGGCTGTATAAAGCAAAAATGTTATCCACGCATCTTCTCCTGCATAAAAAGATGCATCTTCTATGGCAACGCTTGAAAAATCTTCGCCTTTTTTGACCATATCTTTAAAAGGCTTCATTTCATAGCCAAAATAATCTTTAGCCAAAGTATCTAAACCCACTTTATTGCTAGGATTACTCAGCCATGCCATAATCATCGTATCTGCATAAGGGTTAGGCGTTGTCATATCATATTGGTTTTCTAACAAAGAAAAATCAAACTTAAGATTTTGTCCGATAATATTAAGTTTTAACAATCGCTTAATCGCCTTCAACGCATCATCAAGAGAAACTTGTGCCTCTACACCTAAATAATTATGAGCAATAGGTACATAATAAGAAGTAAGTTTATCATAACAAAAAGAAAAGCCTACCAGTGTAGCTATTTTCGTATCTAAGCCCGTAGTTTCCGTATCAAAAGCAATCACAGACTCTTTGGGAATAGAAGCAATGACTTTATCTAACTTTTCTTTACTATCTAAAGTCATTGCCTCAAAAGTCAAAGTCACTTTAGGAGGAGCTACAAATCCTCTTTCACAATCTTCTGTATTCATGCCTACTTTGGCTTTTCTTATGGCTTGTTTCATCTCATATTGTTCAAATTCTTCTAGCAAACATGAGAGATAATTCTTGTCCTCGTAAACAAAACTTTCCACATCCATATCAGCAAACACATCTGTACGCATAGTCACTAATTCTCTTGATAAAAATGCCATTTCTTTAGATTCTAAAAGCAACTTTTGAGTGCGAGGTGTACCACAGTTTTCTAAATCTTCATAAATAGCTTCAAGTGTATGGTATTTATTAATAAGTTTTGAACCCCCTACTTTACCAATACCTTTCACCCCTGCTATATTGTCCGAACTGTCCCCAATAATGGCTTGAAAATTGATAAAATCTTTAGGACTTACGCCAAATTTATCCATACAACTTTGTTCATTGACTACAGAGCGTTTCACCGAATCGTACATCTCTACTTTCCCATCTTCTATCATCTGATACAAGTCTTTATCATGAGAGACAATACGCACTTTCATGCCCTTGGCTTTTGCAAATTTTGTCACTGTAGCAATCACATCATCAGCTTCAAATCCTTCTCTTGAAAGATTGGCAAAACCCATTTGTTCTATCCATTCAATGGCAATAGGCAATTGCTTGACCAAATCCTCAGGAGCTGGGTCACGATTGGCTTTATAGGCAGGATATATATCATTACGAAAAGTTTTTCCCTTAGTATCAAGTGCAAAAACCAAATAATCTGTACTATGCTCACGATGCAAAGAATCTACCAAATTAATAAATCCTGTAAGTAATCCTGTAGGAAAACCCTCAGAATTACGCAAAGGTGGCAAAGCAAAATAAGAGCGAAAGAAAAAGCCAAAAGTATCTATAATTGTAATTGTTTTCAAGTGGAAGCCTTGTGTGGAATTAAAATGTAATTTTAGATTATAAAGGCTATGTTTTTACTGAATATACTATTTTTACAAAATAATAAGACCTCAAACCTCAAACTCTTTCTCTAAATATTTCCCCGTATACGACCCTGTTTCTTCATGAGTTGATGCCAAAACCTCAGGGCTTCCAGTGGCAATGATTTGCCCTCCTTTATTCCCACCTTCTGGTCCCATATCTATAATATAATCTGCATTTTTGACCATATCAAGATTATGTTCAATAACCACAACTGAATTACCAAGTTCAACCAAATGATGTAAAACACCTGTGAGTCTATCCACATCGGCAAAGTGTAACCCTGTAGTCGGTTCATCTAAAATATAAAGGGTTTTTCCCGTATCTTTACGACTAAGTTCTTTGGAAAGTTTGATTCTTTGGGCTTCTCCACCTGAAAGTGTGGTGGCATTTTGTCCTAAAGTAATATAATCAAGTCCAACATCTTGTAAAGTTTTAAGCTTCACAGCAATCATAGGAATAGCTTTAAAAAAGACTAAAGCTTCTCCTACAGACATAGACAATACATCGGATATAGACTTGGCTTTATAGCTCACTTCTCTGGTTTGTGCATTATAACGCGTCCCATAATTTTCACAACGCCCTCCTTTGACATTAAAAGAGAAACGCCCTACTTTATAGCCTCGGAGTTCTGCTTCTTTGGTTTGAGAAAAAAGTTTGCGTATTTCATCCATAATCCCCGTATAAGTCGCAGGATTAGACCTTGGGGTTCGCCCTATTGGGCTTTGGTCTAAATAAATCACTTTGTCTAATTTTTCTAAACCTTTAATCTCCACACCGTCTATTTTATTGACTTTTTTCGCACGGTTCAATAAAGCCCTAGCCACAGGTAAAAGCGTTTGTAAAATTAAAGAAGACTTACCAGAACCACTCACACCCGTAACACAGACAAAATTTTGTAAAGGAATTTTGGCATCAAGCTTTTCTATATTATTTAAAGTCACATTCTTCATTTCTATCCATGATTCTTGAGGATTATCATGAGAATATTTTATCTCTTTTTCTCCATAGAGATATTGGGCTGTGAGGGTTTTGGCTTTGGCTAGTTTATGTTTAGTCCCTGCAAAAACCACTTCTCCACCAAATTCTCCAGCCCCAGGACCTATATCTATAATATAATCAGCCGAAAGAATCGTCTCTTTATCATGTTCTACCACAATGACTGAATTTCCCTTATCACGCAGAGAATTTAGTGTACGAATAAGCTTCATCGTGTCTCGTTCATGTAAACCAATACTTGGTTCATCAAGCACATACATCACACCAGTCAAGCCTGAACCTATTTGTGAAGCAATACGAATGCGTTGGGCTTCTCCACCTGAAATACTTCTTGCATCACGGCTAAGTGTAATATATCCCAAACCCACATCATAGAGAAAATAGAGTCTTTCATACAATTCTTTGAGTATAGAACTTGCAATAGTCTTTTGCTTCTCGCTCAAATGTGAAAAATTACCTTCCTCGGCAAAAAGTGCATAAGACTTTTCTATAGGCATATTGATAATATCAGCAATATTTTTGCCTTCAATCTTGACTGCTAAAGAACGAGGTCTAAGCCTATTTCCCTCACAATTATCACAAACTTTTTCTGTCATATACTCAGCTAATTCTTTTTCATCTTTGAACATATCATGGGCAATTTTGACCACACCTTGCCATTGTCTTTCTAGTTTATGGTGTTTCCATTCAAAAGTAAGCATCCCACCATTACCATAGAGAATGGCTTTTTGTTCATGTGATTTGAGTGTACTATAGGGGACTTTGGTATTAATTTTATTCGCTTTACAAAAGGCTTGTAAAAATTTGGAATAATAGCCTTTGTTAAAGCCATACATAATTTTCACTGCACCTTTTTCTATGCACAAATCTTGGTCAATAATCTTTTTTAAATCCAAAGCATAACGAATCCCCAAACCATCACAACGAGGACAAGCACCTTTGGGAGAATTAAAAGAAAAACTCACAGGTTCTAAGACTTCAAAACTAAGTTTACAATCAAAACAAGCCAAATGTTCAGAATAGTGCATATCATGACGAGGAAAGCCTATTTCTTCATGATTGAGTATCTCTATTTCAAGTTCTCCATAAGATTCTTTGAGGGCTTTTTCTACATCTTGTCCTATTCTATCACGGCTTTCTTCTTTGACGACCACACGGTCAATCACGACTTTAATCGTATGTTTTTTGGTCTTTGAAAGTTCTATTTCATCATCTAAACGCACCATCACACCATCTATCATCGCACGAACATAGCCTTTATGCCTTAGAGATTCTAGCATATCAACAAAAGTACCCTTTTTTTCTTTGACTAGGGGAGCAAGAATCACTATCTTCGCAGCATTAGGCAAACGCAATACTTCTTCTATAATATCCGAAGCCGACATAGAAGAAATAGGTTTGTGACATTCATGACAATGCTGTTCGCCTACTCTCGCAAAAAGTAAGCGAAGATAATCATAAATTTCTGTAATCGTTCCCACTGTTGAACGAGGATTTTTGGAAGTAGTCTTTTGGTCAATGGCAATAGCAGGAGTTAAACCTTCTATTTTATCTACATCAGGTTTGCCCACACGCCCCAAAAATTGTCTCGCATAAGAAGAAAGAGATTCAATATAACGCCTTTGTCCTTCTGCGTAAAGCGTAGAAAATGCCAAAGTAGATTTCCCCGAACCTGAAATACCTGTGACCACGACTAATTTATTTTTGGGAATACTTAAAGTTAAATTTTTGAGGTTATTTTCTCTAGCACCATATACGCGTATCATATCTTTTTTCATGACTGTTCCTAATTATAATATTTTGAGAGAAGAAGAGAAGAAGAAGAAATTCCCCTTAGAAAAAGGGGAAAGAAGAAGTAAAATTAAGAAAAGTTTATTCCAGTTTGCCAATCTTGGCATACCTAAGACCAAAGTATGTGTATCTTTTTTGATATATAAATACATGGTACAAGGGGCAAAAACAGAAGCTTCTGGCATTGCACCTTCGTTATCAAAAATAGCAAAAGAATAAGGAAAGTGACAAAGTGAATAGGTCCAAAATGAATCATAAGAAGGAAGTGCGTCCCCTCCTGCCATTTTATAGTCAAAGAAACCTGCCATTACATAACCTTTTTTAATAAAAGTGCCTTCAATTTTTTCTTGAATATCATCAATAAAATCATCCAAATCTTCTGGTCTTTCAAATTCCATTTCAAAATGCATCATAGAATCATCCACTGTACCTTCATATTTATCATGGCTAATCCTTGCCGTAGGAAAAGTTTTACTCACAAGAGCATCAAGCTCATCCATCATTTTTTTATATTCAGAAATGACTTTTGTATCTGTAATATCCAGCATATCCATCATCGCATCAGGCGTAAGATGTGCAATTACTGTTTCATCTTTACTCGAATGTTTATACGCTACAAGATTAAATGGATTAAATCCTGCTAGTTTAGGTTCAAGCTCTAAAAGAGGTATCATTTTCTTTTCATTCAGAATAGTCATGAAATTTAAAGTATCTAATGTTGTTGAACCATACTGTTTTTTATACACAGCATTCACTGCTTTTCTTGGGTCAGGTAAACGATACCCTAGTGCTTTAATAGGTTTATCCATCATCATATCATAGGCTTTAGAAGCATCACCCTTAACAGTGTAAACGACTGTACTATTCGTAGTCGTTGCTGAGGCAAAAAGTCCAGAGACACATACAGAAAGTATGAGTGCTGTGTTTGCAAATTTATTCATAATTATCCTTTATATTCATAAAATAAGATGATAAATTATAATGAAGATAGACTATATTTAGGGTAAATGAAAGAAAAAAAAGAAAGACTCTGTCATGAGTGTAGTAAAGTGAAGCAAGAAGCTTACACTTTAAAACAAAGTATGGAGAATTATTTACTAAGTATTGTCACTTTTGCATACATACCAGGGAAAATATTGTCTGTTCCTCTGTCAAAACGAATACGCATTTTAATCTTATGCGTCATAGGATTGGCATCTGGTACAATTGCGTGAATCACACCCATGGTTTTATATTTTAAAGAAGGAATTTCAACAGGTACTTTTTGTCCTACTTTTACTTTTGAGATAATACTTTCAGAAATAGACACTTCAATCTCTAAATTTTCTGTATCAACAATCATAATCGTAAGCATCCCTGGCATAATCATATCACCTACTTTAATATTTCTTTGAACCACAACCCCTGCTGAAGGTGCTTTCATTTTAATATAGTTATAAGTACTAGACATTTGCTTGGCTTTAATATTCGCTTCTTTGACCATAATCTGCATAGATTCCAACATTGTTTCAACATTGGCTGCTTGTGCATCAAGGTCAACCATATCTGCAATATCTATCTCACTTGGGTCTTTATGTTTACTTCGTGAGCGTCTTATATTCACTTTACGCAATTTTTCACGCCAGTACTCAACAATAATTTTAGATTGTTCCAACATCAAGTCAGCTTGAGACTTCATCATATCAAATTCAGCAGATTCCATCTCATAAAGGTCATCTTCTCTTTCGACTTTATCACCAATACGCACAAAAACTTTCTTGACATAGCCCATATAACGGCTACCAATCATCTTTTGACCATCGGAGACTACTGTACCTGTGAGGGTAATATCATTTGCATTGACACATAAACTGAGTAATAATGCTACAATTATTATCTTTTTCATTTTTATCCTTACCATTTTCTTAAACTAATATGACATTTCATACATTCTCTCGTGATTTTACTATACTCTTGTAATGCTTGTGTAGGATCTCCATTGCTAAAACGCTGAAGAATAACATCAGTTTTTTGTAAAATATTTCTTTGTATGCGTTTGGTCATAGCAGAGTTATTATTCATCCATACTTCATAAACATCTGTATTATTAGTATCTTCACTCGTAGGTCCAATCGTTGCCACTGCCTTTTTTAGGTCTTCAGTACCTGCTTTAACAATATCAAGGTTATTGTAAAAAAATCCTGACTGTATATCTTGCATAGCTTGTGCCATCTTTTGCATATCTAAAATTCTATCTGCTTGTGTATACGCTTCAGCACTAGCAAATGTTACTAAGGCTACACAGCTTACCAATATTTTCTTCATCTCTACATCCCTCTTACTTTCATGAATTCAGTATTGTATCA
>FPHM01000239.1_pt2 | contig 11722 bp, 9 predicted proteins | sample 1057441 | NCBI WGS metagenome assembly FPHM01 (sample SAMEA4473311, study PRJEB15554) | hydrothermal vent metagenome | biome: marine basaltic hydrothermal vent biome; feature: marine hydrothermal vent; material: water | place: Pacific Ocean | collected 2011-06-14/2011-07-23 | depth 1155 m | reverse complement strand
TTCTTAAACGCTTACTTGCATACTTCAAGACTCTAGGGTCGTTCTCAATAACTTTTAGCATAAATGCTTTATTATCTTTAAGACGCTTACTTGCATATTTTACTACTCTTGCGTATATCTGAGTAGCTTTAAGCATTACTTCTATATTATCTTTAAGACGATTACTTGCATATTCAATTGCATAAGGATAGGTATGAGCTTCAAGTCCTGCATAGATAACTTCAATATCATCTTTTAAACTTTCATCAGCATATTTAAGAACATCAGTATTGACTTTCACAGCTTGTATCGTTAGTTCTTTATCTTTTCTAAACTTTTTAGGTAAAGGTTGATAATTTGACAAATCCTGTTTTTCAAAGGCTAATAAAATATCTTTATCAGAACGAATACTTTCCCCCGTACATTCATATACAGATATATGCATATTAATAAAATTATTTTTATCATTTAATACTTTTTCATTTTTAATATAACAAGCTGTATCTAAAGATTTAGATAAAAGCTCTTTAGAAAGCTGTTCATCTTCAAACCAAGGGTTACCTTCAAAAATAGCAAATTCTGAAGATGTATATTGCTTTAGAATTAACGCTCTATTTTTTTCTGTTTTTGATTTAAAATCAATCACATCATTTGCCAAGAGAATCTTAAAAGATATCATTAGTATCAAAAGTAGTTTCATTATATTTCCTTTTTATTTGTTAAGTTAAATTCAAGATAGCTTAAATACTTTACTCAAACAATCAACTTTCCCAAAACTCCTTCAACAAGTGCTGTATAAGATTCAATTGTCTCGGTATCTATACTATCTCCTGAACGAAATTGTTTATGATGTGATTCTAAGGACTTACGCAAAGTATCCTCAAGCCATTTTTCTTTGAATGTACTGTCCATAGAAAGTTCTTCTATGTCTCTTTTGGCATGGGAACGGCTAGAGATGTGGTAGGCGTGGAAAATGGCTCGTCCTAAGAGAATATAAGGGAAGTTTCGATTTTCCATAGGTCCTATTTCTAAATATTTTTTGCCTAGCTTTTGTCCCAAGACTTTTATATCTGAGAGTTCTTTAAATCCAAAATAAGCACCCACTCCTCCAACCACTGCTCCTATTGCTCCTCCTAACAATAAAGTATGTCCTACAAAAAGTAAGTCTATTCCTGCTCCTGTGACTGCTCCTGAAGTTACTCCTGTGAGCATTAATTCTTTGCGTGTTAAGCCAAATACAGAAGCTGATTCTTCTGAAAATAAATCTAATTCATCAAAACTTAGCAAAGCTTGTTCTTTTTTTACTTCTTCATGATTCCAAATTTTTTCTATGTTTTCTTGGCTTTTTCTTTCGAGTTTACGCAAGGTTTCTTTGTAATATACTTCTAGTTTTTCTTTGTCTGAGTCTTTGACTTTTTTAGTGAATAAAGGGATTTTTTCTACACAAGCTAAAGAGTCTTTGACCAAAAGTGCAATAGATTTCGCAGAATTATGAAGCATTTGTGCTTGATACTGTTCAAATAATTTTATAGAATGTTTAATAGGAGCTATCCACTCTTCTTTGAGTTGTGACATACTTTCTAAGATAGAAATATGCTGTTCTCTGTCTGTTTTCATAGGATTAAAAGTCCGTACCATTTTAAAATATTGTCCTAAGGCATATTTCCATTCTTGTGAATAATCACTGTCTTCAATATGGTTAATCAATGCCATAGACGGTTGCCCTGTCCATCGTAATATTTCCATTTCGGCTTCATACTCTTTGCCATAAGGCTTTGACGCATCGACCACATAAATAATACCTGCCCCTTTCATAATCGGATCTAATAATTCTATTTCATCATTAAACTTTTCGTCATAACGGTGTACATTAATAAAGTTTTCTACGACTTCATGGCGTTTATCTGCTGATACCTTATGCTTTTGTAACCAAGCCAAAACCCGTCTAGCCCTTTGAAATCCTGGGGTATCCAAAAGCTCATAAAGTATTATACCATCGACTTTGAGAGGAAAAGAGCGTTGCTTGGTTGTTGTCCCTGGAACATCTGAAATATGCACAGAATCATCCAGTGCCAAAGATGAGACGATAGAACTTTTTCCTTTATTAGGATGTCCAACCACTGCAAATTGAGGGTGAAGACTTTCTCTTTTATTCATATTGATTCTCCCTTTGAAACTTTAAAACAGACTTTAGGATTATCAAAAATCGCCAACTTTCTTTCCCAAACGCTAATGGCTTTAGACACAGGAATATAATGATTTTCTGCCGTACCAATGGGTGCAATGACAATGCGTTCAACTTGTTCAACAAGTTCATCTAAATAATCGATAAAATCCATAGTAGGAGGCTCCCATGCTTTCACATAAAAAAGGACTTCTCCAAAACTTTTTGAGACAATCTCTGTGTCTTCTTCCAAACTATTCGTACCTCCAACCATATAAAGCGTGGTGGCTGTTACCGATAAAGCATCATTAATAAGTAAGATTTCATCTGTGGACATTGCCCAAGCATGGACGATTTCATACTGATTACGCACCCTTTCGACCATGGCCAAATTGCCTTCTTCATTTATCTCATATTTTTCTACTTTTTCCATAGCATGGGTAGAAATAATCGCTTCATTCATATCTACTAAAAGACTTCCTACGCCCTCTAAAGTCAAAAGTGATTTCTCAATGGCCAAAGTAAAACCCACTCTGCTAAGCATATACACAAGAAAACGCAAGAAAATAGCATAAAAAAGTGTGGACATCAATAAGAATTTCCACCACTGTCCCAAATCAGAAGCATTTTTAATCATCTCTTGACTCAAAGAATCTCCCAAACGATAATAATGGCTTTGTTCTATCAAAGTTAAAGACGGCATCGCTGAGGGGAAAAAACTTTCCCAAGGCATGGCAATAAAATGAATATAAGTATGAAAAACAGCAGGAGTCATGTCCAAAGTCGTACTCCATGCAAAAGCAATATCTTTACTCACAATGAGCAAAAGCAATGCCAAACCCAAGCCCATAGAAAAAGCAAGAGCAATAGATTGAGTGCGTTGAATAACCAGCCAATTGAGTAAAAGAGGATTGATTTCAAGTAGGTCTTTATCCAATTTAAAACGATTTGGCAATAAAGACAAAACTTTCTCCATCCAATAGGCAGGAGAAATATGTAATAAAGCACTTTGACTTTGATGTACTTTAAACATAGAAAGAAGGGATAAAATCATAGTAAATAAAGGTAAGACAATAACGATACCCATAAAATATACCACATTCACAGGAGCATCTCCGTTATAATCCAGTAAAGCCATACCAGAAAAAAGACCCACAATAAAAGCAATGACCAAAAGTAAAAAAGTCATATTATACATATATTCTGAAAAAGTTTCTGAGAATAAAGGGCGTTTTAATTTCCCTTTATGTGTGTCTAGCCATGCCATGAGTTGGCTTTGAGGATTGTCTTTTAAATCCTGATGAGACAAACCAAAAGCCCGTCTTTGCTCTTTAGTACTTTTGTCCGAATTGAGTAATTGATGAAGGTCTAAATAAGATTTAATATGCATGAAAAATATACGCCTTAGAATTTTTATAGGAAGATATTATACTCCAAATATCGTTAAGGCATATAAAGGATGGCTATAACTTAGGCAAAATATTCTTCAATAATCTTAGGAAATAATCGCATGGTTTTTCTCGCTTTATCAATTTTGGGCTGAAAGACTTCTACTGAATTTGGATAGTTTCGAATAAACTCTTCATAAATGCCTATTTTATCTTCCATGTGATTTTCTAATGCGTCCAAGACTGATTGCATATTTTCTTTGCTTGTGGCATATTTCATCAAGAGTTCAAACATTCTTTTTCTTGGGTGAATTGCCATTGAATCCCCTGCTTCTAAGGCAATATTTTTAATATCCCAACGAGAAATATAAATACCTGAAACATGAGGAGCAATAAGCTTGGCATAGAGAGCTTCTGTATAAGAAGGATAATCTTGTAAATCCACTTCTTCATCTGAGGCACATTGTCCATCAGGACCAAAAGCTGGGTTACCATTGAAATTTTGCTGACTTACATTGGCAAATTCTTCTCTTAAGTTTTTTATACTATCCATTTTTTTCTCCTATAAGTACGGGAATATCATCCACGACTATTGCTGTATCAAACCAACGGTTTGCAAGTATCATCATTTTTGCCACAAATAAAATGTGGTCATCTAAAAATTTGCTATCAGAAAAAAGTGCATTTGTTTCATCTAAAAGACAATAGCCATAGACTTTTTCATCTCTAATCTCTACAAAATCCACACGCCCTTCTCTTTTGGCACAGTCATTCACTTCTGCACAATAAGCAAGTGCTTCTATACCAAATTCTCTTTCTATCATCATCATATCTACTTTAGATTGACCCACACTTTTCATGGTAATGGCAAAATTCTCGTCTGTAATATTCAGTGCAATGGCTGTAGCATTCTTGCCATTATGTTTCATTATTTTATTAAAATATCTTCGCATATACCCTGTTTGGGCATTGTGTCCAACAATCGTACACAAAAGCGTATCAGGCTTTATTTCATGGGGTTGCATTTATTTCTCTCCACTTTCTAATAAACTTTTCATCGTTAAAGCATTTGAATGTAAAAACATCGCTTCTTCTTCTTCGACTTTACATCGATGACAAGCTTGTTCTCCACCTTCATAGGTAAAATTATTCCCACATTCTTGACATCTTTTAATCGTAAATGTAGCAAGAGTCCGTTGTTTTGCTTCAAAAAACTCTTTGATTTCAAACCCTGCTTGAAGCTGAATTGCATTGGGTTCACAGACATCATGACAAAGACGACATTTCAAACAAAGCATAGCATCAAAATGAATAAGCGAAAACTTTGTATTAGAACTCAAAGCCCCTGTAGGACAAATACGGTAACATATTTGACAATTCGTACAAGAGTCATCTACAAATTTTTGAGAAATAAAGCTCACTTCTTCTTCAGGTAAGACTTCAAAAATATCAGGAAGCCCTGCGTGTTTGAGTGTCGTGAGTAATATCTTACGCTTATCAGGTAGCATTTTCTCTTTTATCTTGTTAATAATTTCTTTATCAAGTGAAAAGACTTTAAGTTCATCGGCTTCTACAGCATCATCAAAAGTTCTTTTGTTTTTGACCACACCCTTGAGAGAAGCATTGCCTAAAAATGAGCGTCTCGAAGATACTTCTTCTTCCACATCTTCTACTATAACTTGTTTGGCTTCTGGTTTTTCTATATTCGTCACTAAAATTTTAGAAGAAAATGCTGAAAGAATAAAATTGGCTTCTTCAATCCTTGCTTCAATTTGCAAATAAAGTGTACTCTCTAAATCATAAATACTCAAATCCAAACTAATCTCTTCTTCACTTGCCAGTGCCAAAGAAATAAGATGCTCTACAGACAATACAGAAATACAAGGCACATTAAATTTAGGAGAAATAAGCCTTACTTTTGATTCTAAAAAAGAAAAGAAAAATTCTGTCGTAGAAAAATCTGAAAGAGAAAAGGCTTCGCTAGGACATACACCCACACAAGAAGACGCTTCTACGCCTGTATCATTGGCAAAACTTGGTAAATTATCCAGCAATTGCAAAGATTCAGGACAAGCATCTATACATTTTGTACAATCAGAAAATTTACTTTTGGCACGAATACATGATGCAATATCAAGATGAAGCAACATTAGGCTTCTTCTGTTTTGCTATGACAATGAACTTCCAGTTTTTGACTTAAATATTCAAAATCTGATAACAAAAATTCTAAAGTCAATTCAGCACCATCATGATAAAGAGGTGTACGAGATTCTCTTTTGGCATTAATCAAAAATAATGGTGTCCAATCCAAAAGATGTTCTTTAAGAAAAGCTCTTTGCACAAGCATGAGTTCACAAATACCGTCTTTATCTTCTGCTTCAAGGGCTTTTTTTAGTGCCATATTCAGCATATACATGAATTCCAATTCCACACCAATATGGTCAGCACTCACGACTCTTGCTTTGTCAAGTTCTATACGAAAGTCTAACTCATTATAGAGTTCAAGCACAGGATTGTCTCCTCCACTTTCTATCATTTGGTCATCACGCGTATAAAAGCTTTCATAAGGCACAAGGTGCATCAAAAATAAACTGGTAAAATCTACATTATAATGTTCTGTAATGAGTTCTGCCATTGGCAATGTTTTACGCTTATCCCAAGCTTTATAATTGGGAAAAAGAGAAAGTAATGCCTCATTAGATTCTATTTCTTTCAAAAAATTTTCATCTACTTCTACAAGCATTAATCGTGAAATTAGTGCATAAATTGCTATACGGTTTTCTATCTCTTGTTTCATTTCTTCCATGTGATTCTTTCTAATAAAATTATTTGGCACTATAGCACTTTCAAGATAAATAAGGCTTAAGAGAATGAATTATCTTGAAAATTATATAGATAGTTGTATGACTAAGAGCAGACAAGCGTCTGCCCTTAGACTAAAAAGTTTAGGCTTTAAGCTTTACTGCATAGGCTTTGTCAGACAAAGGCACAGCAGGTCGTTTGATATGTTGTGGACGACGAAGTGTATCCGTTTCATCAAGAGGACGCGTAAGGTCATCTCTCCATGCTTGATAGACTTTCATGTTGTTTTCATAATTGACATAAATATCACCAATCACATCATCTTTTCCTGCAAGTTCTACACGCACTTTTTGGTGCCATGCATGGTTTCCTGCAATGGGGTCTGGATGAGAAGGGGCTACAGCATTTTGCCAAGAACCTGAAAGTCCATCCCACCAAATGTTGTCAAGGTCTCTATTGTATTGTTTAAATTGCCAAGAATCTTTGTTCTCTTCCATTCCTTCAACAATACCTTGCGTTGGTTTAAGTGTACCAATTTTACCGTCCATTGTCATATCATACAGTGGAGCACCTAGACCCATCACACCTAATTTATGCTCAAAACCAGGAATTTCAACGGCATTTTTAAGTTTCCATCTTCCTGCATGGTGAGAACATGCCATGACACCAGGCATAGTAGCCTCTGTTGGTACTGCCATTGCAATAAAGTACCCTGATTCAAGACCTGATACAGTATCTTCAATCGTCACTTTTACAGCATCGCCTCTTTTAATCCCAAGTTTTTTAGCATCTTCTGTATATATCCACACAGGATTATGATTTTGCGAAATCTCCATAAGGTGTTTTGAATTTACTGAACGCGTATGAATATTATATGGCAATCTAAATACAGTATTAAGTGCAAATTCATTGTCTTTTGTCATAAAGTCATGGTGTACTTGTGAAACAACATGGGTCATTTTGACTCTGTCTTCTTTTGTCGTTGGGTAAATAGGTATCGCATACTCTGGCCATTTCCAATCTTTGAACCACTCACAATAGAAATCAAGTTTTTTGGTCAAAGTATGGAAACCTTGTACCAATTCTCCATCAACTTCTACACCAATGGCTTTTGTTTTACCATGAGCATCTGTAGCCATAAGACAACCAAATTCATCTTTAACTACTTGTGTTTCATCATATTCATGACCATGAGAAATATACTTTGTACCCACTTTTTTAAGTGGTCTTTCTTGTGGCTTAAAAATGTTATCTTCTTCCAACCAAGTACCCATTGCACTCATAAGTTCATAATTTGGATACTTAGACTCAGGATATGTTTCTTTTGCCTTTTTTCTAAGGTTAGGAAGTTTATCAAAGGCTGCTTGATACCATTCTGGAATCGTTACGGCTCTTGTTGGGTCAACTTTTGAAGCCCAATGCTTTCTTACACCAAGACTTCCATCAGGATCAACATAGTGAACCATAATATTTGCCCAGAATTCTACTTCTTCCCATACTTCACCAAGACCTGCTTTGATATGTGCTTCAAGCGTCGCTCTTGTTGGGTCTTTTGGTTTCCAACCCATCTTTTCTAGTGCCACACGAAGTGCTGGTTGACGGAAAGATAACCATCTTTTTGGCTCAGTGGCTTCTGAATGTTGATCATGTCTTTCACCTGCAAGTCCCACAGGCAAAATAAAGTCACAATACCAGTTTGTCTCAGACCAAGTAGGAGAAAGGTTGAAAGACATTTCTATCTTATCTTCTCTTTTAAGAAGCTCAATCCATCTAAATCCATCTGGATTAATCCACACAGGGTTATACATACGAGGCATCCAAACAGCAAGTTTTTCAGGTATTTTAAGCCCTTTTTTCGTCCATTTGTCTCTCCACTCTGTATCCAGTAAAAGGTGAGGCATAATATGAGACATTTCATAAGAAGAAAGAGGATACTCAGGTGGCCAAGCAATCTCATTCCATACATCAACTTTTGGAGGTCTTGCACCATGTTGTGTAGAAGCATCGCCTTTACCATTGACAGAAATAACATGCCAGTGATGTAGTCCTACCCCACCTTTATCACCAGCCATTGCACCACGAAGAACAAATGGTAAGAATGCTGACCTTGCAATCATCCAACCACCTTTATGACCAATAGGTCCTGCTCTCCAAATGTAAGTAGCTACTCTAGCCCCTGCATCAATAAACATATCATAAAGTTTTGTTACGATACGCTTTTCAATACGACATTCTTCTGCCACGAAATCAAGTGTATAAGGAGAATACATTTCAGAAATCATCGTGATGAAGTCTTCGTAAGTATTTCCTTCTGGAATAGACTTAATGTATTTTTTCTCAAGAAGTACTTGTAAATACTCTCTGTCTTTCATCAAATGGTCCCAGTTTACCCAATTTTTTACAAAATTATGGTTTACAAGGTCTTCTCCATTGATACCTTTTTCGTTAAGAATTCTGTTTGCAAGATAGAGATATAACGCTGTCTCTGTCCCTGGCCAACAAGGCACCCATAAATCTGCCATACCAGCAGAATTAGAAAGTCTTGGATCCATAACAACCATTTTTGCACCCTTTTTACGGGCTTCGGCTATACGACCTGCTGCTTGTTGGAAATAGTGACCTGCATCGGCTGCATGAGAAGATTGTAAGAAAATCAGTTTGGCATTTGACCAATCTGGAGAGTTTCTATCATCGTTGGACCATTGAATTGTTCCTTGTCTAGCCCCTGCTGAACAGATGTTTGTATGAGAATCATAACCATCAAGACCCATAGAGTGAGGAACACGGTGACCAAAACCATTTTCATTTGGACGACCCACATGGTACATGATTGATTTTTTAGAAATCTCATCACCTACTCTAAGTGTATCTCCCATTTTCTTACCGATTTTAGCCATGGCTTCGTCCCAAGTGGTTCGAACCCATTTACCTTCACCTCTTTTAGAACCAGGCGCTCTCATTAAAGGAAAAGGAATTCTATCTGGGTCATACATTTGTGACTGTGTAGCATACCCTTTGGCACAGTTTCTACCACGGCTTCCTGAATGCAATGGATTTCCCATATACTTACGCACGGCAAGTTGTCCACCTGCTTTATAAGTAGATAAATCTACCCATGCCGTCAGTCCACAAGAGGCTTCACAGTTTGAACATGAAGTGGGTACAAGCATATATTCCGTGGCTTTAATACCATCTGGATTGTCTTCACTCTGTACACCATTTCTTAATGTTCCACCACGCTTCCAATCTTCTCCAGACAATTCGCTAAAACTATTCCACTCTTCTAAAGGTGGGTAAAATGCTAAATTTTTTGGTGTAGGTGTAAATTTACTCTCTGCTTGTACAGGTGTTGAGGCTACGGTCTGAAATACACCCACAGCAAGTGTTGCACCTGCTACAGTATAAGCTGAACCTTTAAGAAAGCTTCTTCTACCTTCGATAAAATTTGTATCGTTCTTCATTGATTTAGTCATAGATATTTTCTCCTTAACTTAATGCTAATAGTTGTGGTATTTTGAGCCATACATCTTTTACCAAGAATAAGCCAACCAATGCTAAAAGTGCTGCAAGATTTAACAGCGTTTTGTTATCACTCTTCATATTACCCATGGCAATGAAAAATGGAATAATAAAGCCTAGTGTCATCCCTATCCAAAACTCAATATTATAAGCTCCACCTGCGTGTACAAAGGCTAAAATAGCTTCTGCTTCGCTTGATTTAAAGGAAAAGAAATATTCAGACATATACATAGAAAAGGAGAAGAATGTAGAAAGAGCCAAGATAAGAGATAAATCTTTTCTAGCCTCTTTTGTCCATGAAGCAGAAATAAAAATCAATGCTGCTGAACCTGCCATCAAGGCTGCCCAAATCATTTGCATGACTTCTGTTGGTGCTTGCCACAATTCTCTAGCAGAGGCTTGTGCCATAATAATCGCTGTATAAGTCGTTACTGGAATTGCCAAGAAAAGAATAAAAGGCATAAGCTTTTCATATAAAGCAGAATTATTTCTAGCCATTTTCGTCAAGAAACATTTTCTGTATGGTACACCTGGGAACTTATCTGCTACACCAATGAGCATAAGAATAGAAATCAATACCAAGAATATAGAAGCCAACCAAGCCCCTACAGTAATGGCAGAAGTCCAATGAGGGTGTGTGAAAATATGTATCATTCTATAAGGTTGATGTAAATCAATTAAAGTAAAGAATAAAAATACATTCAATGTCAAAAATGCAATCACAGGCATTGCCCATCTTAAGTTTGGCATATCTTCTTTATTGTGTCTAAACCATAAGAAAGATGCTAAAAATACCACACCTGTTCCTATACTCTTTGCCCACATATTTACAGTAATAATACTACCCCAAACAATGCCTTGAATAGGCACATCCAGTGTTACAATCGCTTGTGTTGCGTGAATTGTTTCCATTTTAGTGTCCTCCCTCTTCTTCATGTGTTTCACTTTCATCTTTATCAAATGCAATAAAACTTGCATTATCAAGCTTTTCATGTCCTACAAATGGTGCTAAGAATCTATCTAAAATACCATGATTTTTATCGCCAACATGGTCAAGATGTGTAATATTATTAAAGAGATTATAGCCTTCAATTCTTTCATGTGCAAGAGGATTAAGTGTTTGATTACCACCACCTACATAATAGTGATGAGGATTCGTATGCTTTTCAGGTTTTCTCACTTGAACAGCACCTTTATGTTCCATAATATAAAGAGAAATATTGGAATGCTCATCTTCAATATCCCCAAAAATATTCGCTTCAACAGGACAAGCAACGACACAAGCTGGCATCATTCCAGATTCAATTCTATGTGCACAATAAGTACATTTATCAGCTGTATTCGTCTCAGGATCCATATAAATTGCTCCATAAGGACAAGCCATCATACATCCAGCACAACCAATACAACGAGAAGAATCAATATTTACAATACCATTTTCTAAATAATGTAAAGCCGATACTGGACAGATACGCTCACATGGAGCAGATTCACAGTGATTACAACGCAATGGTGTAAACGACCTTCTTGTATCGGGGAAAGTTCCCAAATCAATATATTTAACACGCAAACGCCATGTACTTAATGGAACTTCATTTTCCACTTTACAAGCAATCTCACAACCTTTACAACCCATACAGAGGTTAAGGTCAACTAAGAAACCTAATTTCATGCTTTCTCCTTAAATTTAGCTAGTCTTTATAATAGACGCATAGAGATATATTATATAAATTTGGGTTAAAGCATGGTTATTGCCATTGATTCGTATCAATATTTAAGCCTAATTGTATCAAAATAGCATATGCACATTAAACCTATGCGTATGTACTTTTTGAGCATTTACAAATAATTCTACGCTATACTCTCCATT
>FPHM01000230.1_pt1 | contig 11852 bp, 8 predicted proteins | sample 1057441 | NCBI WGS metagenome assembly FPHM01 (sample SAMEA4473311, study PRJEB15554) | hydrothermal vent metagenome | biome: marine basaltic hydrothermal vent biome; feature: marine hydrothermal vent; material: water | place: Pacific Ocean | collected 2011-06-14/2011-07-23 | depth 1155 m | reverse complement strand
TAAAGCCCATATCAGCATATCTCATTTTTGCTGTTTTTATAACTATAAATGCACTCTCTTGATTCTCTTTTTTGACGATATTTTTACCCGTACAACCACTAAATACAAGAAGAGTAGCAATATAGAGTTCTATCTTTTTTATCATAATAGTATAAATCCTTTTTTAAAAGTATATCAAAAAAGATAGATTATCACAAAAAACTATTATATTTAATAAAATATTAAGGTTATTTGGTTATAATTTTGTCCATAAGTTATCAAATGGCCCCTTCGTCTAGCGGTTAGGATCCATGGTTTTCATCCATGTTACAGGAGTTCGAGTCTCCTAGGGGTCACCACTAAATGCTCAAAAGTACTATCTACAATTCTGATAAGCAAATAAATATCCAAATATCTTTATCACTTTTATCTTAAAAAATAGATTTTAGGACGCATTAATCTTTTACAAGTATAATCGTATAATTAAATTTTCAAGGTAAATTATGAAAAAACTTCTACTTCTAGCATTGACCACACTATCGTTAATCGCAATAGAGCTACCAAAAACTATAAAGACAACTATTCAAGCCACACAGCAGAACGGAACCGTTCAATTATCAAAAAATATACAAAAGGGTATGAGTGGTATTGTAGTACATGATTATGGAAATGGACTCTCAGCCATTACTTACACCGTTGTAAGCCAAGGGGGAGGACAAGCTACTCTTGAACCTTATACTATATTAAGCCATGGAAAACTACCAAGTATCAAAACTGTAGCACAAAAAGGAGACAGAGTTATATTTGGAAATTTTTATAATAATGTGCTTCTTATCGCACCCAATGGACAAAGTTATAGCAAGATTACAAAATCTATCAAAAAATCTTGGATACATCCTGACATCTATGCCATGTATCTAATTAGCACTGATGCAATCCATATAAGCCTAGAAAATCTAAAAGAGTTTGCAAGAAAAAATCAAGTTGGTTTAGTACTAATTGCTACTCAAGATAGTCTACTTACACTTGACCCTATCTCTGGAGTCTTTTTATCCAAAACACCTTTGAGTCTCAAAGTCGACAAAGCACAATCTCCATTCTATGCACGGTTTGAACAGATAAACACTAATATATTTAGTTCAGAAGATACAAAAGAGTTTCCAGAGTACTATAAAGGTATTGAGAGATTAATAAAATGATAGATAAACAACACTTAAAAGCACTAACAGAGATAGTGGGCAGTGAAAATATCTATGATGATAAAGCCCACATGATAGCCTACAGTTATGATGCCACTCGTACACGATTTGAACCTGATGCTGTTATTTTTCCTAGACACGAACAAGATGTAAGTGATATTTTGAAGTACTGTAATGAGCATCTAATAGTTATAACTGCTCGTGGTGCAGGGAGTGGCTTTACTGGTGGAGCATTACCTGCCAATGGTGGTATTATCATGGCTATGGAGAAGCACATGAATAAAATCCTAGAGATTGATACCAAAAATATGTTGGCTGTGGTGCAACCTGCTGTTATTAATATGGATTTACAAAAAAGAGCCGAAGCCGAAGGACTCTTCTACCCACCAGACCCTGCTAGTGAGGAGTACTCTACTCTTGGTGGTAATGTTAGTGAAAATGCAGGTGGAATGAGAGCGGCCAAATATGGGATTACAAAAGATTTTGTAATGGCTCTAAGAGCCGTTAGAGCCAATGGTGATATTATTCGTGCAGGGAAAAAGACTATAAAAGATGTAGCAGGATATAACACAGCAGGTATTTTGATAGCCTCTGAGGGTACACTTGCTATTCTTACTGAATTAACACTAAAACTCATCCCCAAACCAAAATACAAAAAAACCTATATGGGTATTTTCCCATCTGTTGATAATGCTATGAATGCCGTTTTCAAATCACTCTCTGCTGGTGCAAACCCTGTGGCTATGGAGTTTCTCGATAAATTGGTTATCGAAGCACTTATAGAGAAACTGGGTGTTGATTTGCCAAAAGAGGCAGGGGCTATTTTGGTTGGTGATGTTGATGGAAATGTGACACAAGAGGTTGAATTTCAGCTCAAAACACTACAAGCCTCTTTTGAAGAGAATGGAGCTAGTGAGTTTAGAATCGCCAAAGATGATACCCAAGCCAAAGAGTTATGGTATGCACGGAAAAATGCCTCTCAATCTATTACTATTTTTGGAAATAAAAAGCTCAATGAAGATATATCTGTACCTCGTTCTATGCTACCAAAAGCCTTAGAGAGAATCTATGAGATAGGTGATAAGTATAAGTTCAAAATCCCATGTTTTGGTCATGCAGGAGATGGAAATATCCATGTCAATGTTATGATAGATATTACTCAACTTGATGAGGGTCATAAATGTATTGAAGAGATATTTAAGATGGTTGTTGAGATGGGTGGTACACTTAGTGGTGAACATGGAATAGGCATGAGTAAAGCTCCATTTATGGAAATTGCTTTTTCTAATGAGGAGATGCAGATGTTTAGAGACATCAAAAAGGCATTTGACCCCAATAATATATTAAATCCAATGAAAATGGGCTTGTAGGGGCAATCCCTCGTGGTTGCCCTTTTGAAAAGGTAAAAAAATGAAAAAAGAGGTGGAAACAAGAAAACTCTTTAAAGGTTATTATATATTTATTCGAGATTTTTTAAAAGCACTCTTTGAGGATAAACTAAGCTACTACTCCTCATCTTTGAGCTTTTATACTCTCTTTTCTATTATTCCTCTTTTGGTTATAGTACTCTCTATATTTACAAATCTTCCGATATTTGATGATATCTATCAGAGGATTGAGGTAATGCTTTTTGAAAATCTCATGCCAACACACTCAAAAGAGATACTTACCTATATCAATGGGTTTGTAGAGAACTCAACTAAACTTGGTATTGTAGGGATGGTCTATGTACTTTTTGCCTCTATGATGTTTTTTAAGAACTATGACTATATTGTCAATGATATATTTGATTGTGAACAGCGAAATTTTTGGTCTTCTCTATCTGTCTATTGGACACTTATAACTATGACCCCTATTCTCATGGTACTCTCTTTTTATCTCTCTACCTATATACAAGGGATATTAGATAAAAATGAGTTTACTGCTGGTATAGAATTCTTTAATATCTTGCCATATTTTATCGTTTGGGGAGTTTTCTTTTTGGCTTATAAAACATCGGCTAATACGCATGTCTCTAGTCTATCAGCTGTTATAAGCTCATTTATAGCCTCTCTAGCTTGGTATCTTGCAAAGATTGGTTTTATATTTTATGTTATGCACAACAAAACATATCTAAGTATATATGGTGGATTAAGTATACTACTCTTCTTTTTCTTGTGGATATATATCTCTTGGGCTATCTTTTTACATGGATTAAAGTTTTGTTATATTTTGGATAGAGATGATGAGATAAAAGAGATAAAATAGAATTTCAGTAGTCATCAAAAAATAATTTTAAACTTAATTAAAAGCAGTAGGAATTTGAGTAAAGTATAATAAAATACCTCACTGGCGTTACTCTATTTTAAGGGATTTAAAATTCTAAAAATGAGGTTCTTTCACAGTCTCGAGAGGATGGAACAAGAGGTGTAACGAGTAAGATTTCCAATTAATTCTATACTCAAAGCCTCTAATTATAAAAGGCTTTGACTTTTTTATTCACAATCCCCCACAACCAATACCAAAATCACTAATATCTTTATCTTCTATAGCCATAACATAATTAGAGCCTGTAGAGTTCATTATCTTTAATTCATGTCCTCCACTAGAGTTTCCTGCCCGATTAAGCCACAGTGAAGCAATATGTCCATCAGGTAGAACACAAGGCGAGTTATCATTAGTTTGAGAGGCATTAATAACACTCACTTGTGAAGAGCTTCGACTATATCGCCAAATTCTCTCTGCGTCATCTTCTGCTTCAAAAATAATATCTCCATTGGTATCAAAATCGGCACTTTTAATCTGACTCCAGCTTCCTGTTGGTCTGTCTGATGGCTTAATGAGAGTTTTTAAATTGCTACCATCACTATTTACTATGCAGATATTCTCTCCACAACTAAAGAGAACCTCTTTACCATTGGCAGATATTGCAGGATTTCTATTGTTATTAGATGGGGAAGTAGAGCTAATAGATTTAGGGCTACTCCATTTATTACCCATCTTTTTAGAGAGATATATATCTCCTCTTCCATTCTCTTGTATATGGGCTACAATAATATTACCTCCACTACCAATAGCACTAAATCCTTCAGGATGAATAACCTCATTATTGCCATAGGTTATGGCATGAAATTCCGATAAATCTCTTTTCCCATAAATTAAACACGCCCACCCAGCACATGCACTATTGAGACGAGAACTCTCTAGTAGTAGCCACTCCCCATCAGGAGAGATATTTATCCAGCTATCCTCTCCACTGCTTAGTGTTGAGAGGTGTTGTGTAATATCAGTTACTTTTCCAGACTCTTTTGCTTCGATAACTTTAGCATGACCATTTAACATATATGAAACATATTGATTTGATGAGGTGTTGTTTCCTGTGTCTCCATTTGTAGCTGTTGGTTCAATCTCCCAAACTCCCAAATCAACAGGATTAAAACGGCTGTTTCCTGCTATATCTTTGGTTGTTGTATTTTGTAGATGACCCAAGTTTAAGAATGGTGCATTGGTTGTTGGTTTAAAACTATTAATATCTCCCATCTTATCATTAGGAAAATCCTCAAACCAGTTTGTATTAAAGTTACTATTTTGTTTATTGCTTCCACTTGGTGTATAGTGTTCAAAGTAGCCTCCAACTAGATAGTTTGATTCAAAACTATTACTATTTTGAGTGCTACTGTCTTGCTCTATAAGTGGTATATCGCTGTTAGCAGAGTGATTATCACTAGAGAGACCAAGCAGAATATTATTACGAATTTTATTATTGTTAGAGTTATTAATAAATTGTAAAAGATGACGGCTATTATTTCCAATCAAAGGGTTGTTATTGCCAATAAATAGATTATGCTCAATAGTATTGTTGCTAGAGCCAAGTTTTGGGTTATTTGTCTCTTGCCAAAAGCTTGTATTGTGGCGATTGTAAAAACCTATAATATTATTATGAATAAGTGAATTTCTTACCGATGTAAAATTTGGACCTATTTCGCTATTGTGAAAGTAGTTATTCTCTACCAAAATAAACTCTGAAACTCCTCGTCCTAAACCATCTAATGCACTTCCATTACATCGTGTATCATCATAGGCTATCCCTTCATCTTCACAGGTGCTAATTGGGTCTGCATTGATTTGAAAATCTGAACTGCTGTTTTTATAGAGATTATTGTTACGAACTATCATCCAATCCCCTCCATTCGAAAGATAGATACCATGTCCATCTCCACTACCTGCACCATTTGCGATATTGCCTTCAAGCACAATCCAGTCTGAACCACCAGAGAAAAATGGGTCTTTGTGTTGATTTTGGGCATGGGTATTAAGTATGGCTACCCCTTTTTGATGTTCACTTGTAGCATATCCACCAACACTACGAACTCCATAATCTCCACCAATAAGATTAAATCCATCAATAGCAATATAGTTGGCAAACTCCAAATTAAAACAAGATTTTCTGCCTGTACTACAACAGTTTACAGTTACATTATCTTCTGCTTTTAGCACAATAGGAGCATCGTAACTGCCCGAATGGTCACTATCTAGCTCCCAACAACCACTATATTGCCCTGAAAGAAAACGAATCTCCTCTCCTGCTTGAACTTGACTAAAGGCATTATCAACTGACATAGGATTAGATTTGCTCCCATCTCCATTGCCATTTGGCGAGACAAAAAGTGTTTTATTTGGTTTATAGTTACTATCTGTATAGTAGCGATTAAAGCGTTCTGTTGTTCCAAAAAACTTATTGCCTCTTTTTATATTACCATTTGCTAAAACCGTTGTGTCATAATGGTTGTCTGTTGAGTTGTTATTATTTGGAGTTGAACTGTTGTTACTACCTGAACCACAACCTACTAATAGGATAACAGATATAAGAGTTAGAAATTTATGTTTCATTTTTTATCCTTCTTTAAAAACAACTATTTTTATATGTTAAAAAATATATGAAATCACCTTTACGGTGATAGTTCTTACTCTATTCCCCAAGCTCTCAATGATGGGTCTCCAAATAGATGATATTTTAGCAGATGTGCAAAAGGTATGTCTGCTCTCCAGTTATTGCTCTCTTCTTTATCCATATTTACATGGTTTTTATTATATGTATTAATTGTATATTTCCAAAAGTCACCCAAAGTTGGATTTTCAATATTTTTCTGCCAAGAGAATTCTAATGAATATATAGAAGAGAAATATTGGTCTATAGTTTGTGCAGCACCTTGTGTAGCATCTGTACTCCCCATAAATGCAATAGCTCCATTGTCTCTACCTTTTACAAGAAAATACTCTGCCATTGAATCAATATCATATTTTGCAGGTTGAATAGTACTTGGTTCAGGCATATATTCTGCCAAAGGATTAGCTTGTGGTGCAGGAAGGCAACCTTGTATATGATTGTTTGGGTCATATTTACAGCTAACTGATAAATCAAAATCTTTTCCATTTTTTGCTTTAAATTTTTTATCAAAGATATATCTTCCAGTTGAACATGCTACAGAAAAAATAATCGGAAACTTATCTTGATTTTTTAAAGAAGAGATATCGCTTCTACCAAAAGATGTCCATTTATAATCAATATTATTATAACCTAAACTCCATCCCCAATAAGCTCCATGCCCTGCAAAATTGATAAATCCTACTCCATCTTCAATACTCTTACTAATATCTTGAGGTCTTAAATTGTGATATTTTTTAATTACATTTATAACAACATTATTAGGTTTCAAATTGCTAAGCTTTCTAATTATTGGGTAACGAGAAAACTCTCTTGCTACAGAATCTTTAAGTGCTGTACTACCAGGATATGCATCATCTCCTTTATCATTTCCTGGTACTAATAGCAGTGCATTATTCATATAATCTTTATATCCACCTTTTTCATAGACAATTATTTTATGAACATAATTTTCAACCTCTTCAGCCGTACTTGCTGGTACTCTTCCAACAGGAATATCAATATTTGCTTCAATTTGGTCAAGATTAATTAATCTTCCTTTTGGATTAGATTCTACAGCTACTCTTTCACAAAATTTATTATTATTATTTCCATCCCATGAAGCAAATTTGCCATCTTTATAAATATCAGCATAATATAAATCAGTAGAAACCCATCCATCCCCCCAAATCACATTATCATAAACTTTACAATATCTAACAGGGAATTTATCTACATCTCCAACTAGCATGACATATTTTATTTTGGACTCTTTAGCATAATAGGCAATTGCTTTTTTTATCTTTTCTGCATCATCTCTACCATCAAACTTTGTTACTAGCTCTTGCCAAGTAACAATTGTTGTTGGCATTCCTGTTGCATCTTTATGTCTTTTTAATGGTTTTAACTCATCAACAAAATCTTCATGAGTAATAATAAGTAAATCAGAATTACTTATAAATTGAATATCTTTAATAGGATTTACCTCTTGTAAACTCACATTTGCAAACAGATTTGAATCATGATATGTAAGATTATTGTCTGTAATTACTTCAATATTATCTTTTATAATTTGATTGCTAATAGGCGATTTCTCTTCTACTTCAATACCATATGGAGTGGATAATACAAATCCTCTATCTAAAAGTGATAATTGTTCCTCTTCCACCTCACTTCTATTTTGTTCCACACTATTTCCTGTATTAGTAGAGGATGAGTTATCTCCACCTCCACCACAACCAATCAATAAAAATGTTGTAATTGATAAAATCGACCATTTGTAACTATTTTTCATTATCTACTCCTTGTTGTAATTTATATTTTTTTATTGTAAATTAATTATGTCACATATTACGTCACATAATAAGTTTTTTTATGTTAAAATCTAAAATTAACAAATACTATCTATTCGCCTTTAGCACGATTTGCTATTTGATTTGATAGCGTTATTGCCTCTTTCCACTCTTTACTTCCCTCTTTGGGTTCAAGATAAGGAAGATAAAGCAATACAGCATTATTACCACTTCTTGAAATAACCTCATAAAGAGTGTTTTTTGATGTTGCTACAGTAATAGTCTCATTAGCTGTTCCATTTTGCTCTTTTATAATATCTTTTGTAGCACCTAGTTGTGGAGGTGCATAGTAATCTAAGCTATGTGAAGAGGCATTTAAATGGTATGTAAGTATTAAAAGTGGAATACCACTTTTTTTTGATGTCCAAGAACAAACTGAAGCATGAGGATATATATGCTCTGTATCTAGTTTTCCTTGATTTACAGATTTGCCTACTAAATGAGAAACCTCTTCTTCACTTAACAAACTGCATACCTCTTCTTTCTCAATTCCATTTTGAAATTCAATATCACTATAATCTGATAGATTATTTTCTTGTAGATTTTGAATACTCTTGTTATTATCAGAGCCTCCACCTCCACAACCAATCAAAAAAAATATCATAATTGACAAAATAAGCCATTGAAAATTTTTTTTCATTATTACTCCTTCCTATAATTTATATAATTTTATTATAAACCTATTTAGTCACATATCGCGTCACATAATAAGTTTTTTTATGTTAAAATTTAAAATGAACTTTAAAACATTTTTAATATACTTTTATTTGCTATCTATACCTCTTTATGCCTTAGATATTACAGAGCATAACTCTAGTGTAGAGCTTTTGCCTTTTTCTCAATTTTATATTGATAAAAGTAATAAGCTTTCAGTAGAAGAGATTAAAAAGAGAGAATTTTCTAATATAAAAAAAGAGATATTCTCTTTTGGTTTTCATCCAAATCAAGCTTTATGGGTAAAATTTAAGCTTAGAAATCAGACAGATAAACCTTTAAGAAAAATTATAGAGTATGCCAATCCCTTAACAGAGGATGTTATCTTCTTTGATAAAACGGAGCAGATAGTCGAAGGTAGTTGGCATATTTCTAATAGTCGTGAAAGTATAAACCCTGCTTTTACTATTAAACTTAACCCTTACGAGGAGAGAACTTTTTATATAAAAGCACATTCAACTATCTCTACAGTTATTATTCAACTGCGATTATGGAACAGTAAAGATTTTAACCATTATACTACCAAACATCTTATGTTTATTGTTCTCTTTTTTGCTATTATGGGGACGCTGTTGATTTATAATCTTTTTATCTACCTGTTTACAAATGATAAAGCCTACCTCTATTATCTATTTTATCTAATAGCTATCATTTTAAATGAGTTAACCTATAGTGGAGTGGCTCAATACTATTTTTTATCTCCTGAATTAAGCAAAATAGTTACAGAGTACATTATGCTACTTATTGCTTTTATGATTGTTACTATTGTTCTCTTTACAAGAGAATTCTTAAATACTAAACACTTTCCACTCTTTGACAGTTTGCTAAAAAGTACTCTGTATGGTGTACCTATTCTATCACTATTAAGTTGCAATAATTTTTTATTTACCTCTAATATTATTATTGTTTTTTTACCAATTGGTGCTTTAATTTTGTTTATAGCTTTTTATCTACTCTATCATGGGGTTAAAGAGGCACAGTTTTATGTTTTTGGTTGGAGTTTGGTTGTAGTGGCACTGCTTATAACCAATCTACAGACATTAGGTATTATGGATATAAATCATATTGTTAAATACATTAATGATTTTGCCTTTACAGCTGAAGCTTTTCTCTTCTCTATAGCATTAGCTCATCGCATAAAGATAAACAATAACAAAATAATAGAGATGCAACAGAGTGAACAACAGCGATTGCAAACTTTGGTCACACAAAAGACTCATGATTTACAAATCTCACTTAACAAAGAGCTTCTTTTGCATAAAGAGTTAAACCATAGAGTTAAAAATAATTTTCAAATGATACTTTCACTCATTAAACTACAAACTCTCAAATCAGATAATGAATCTTTAAAAAAACTCTTATCAACCATAGAGAATCGTATATACTCTATATCTTATCTCTATAGCCTTTTACAGATTCAAAACAGAGAGATAGATACTAAAACATATTTTCAATCAATTATCTCTCATATTCAATATGGTTTTGAAAAAGAGGTAAAGATTGTATATAATATTAATTATAATCTGCCAATAGATGAGTTGGTCTATTGTGGTTTAATTCTTAATGAGTTGGTTACTAATAGTTTTAAATATGCATTTGATTCAAGAGGGGGAGAGCTTATAGTCTCTTTGGAAATCTTTGATAATAGTATTAATTTTACTATTCAAGATAATGGTTCTAAGCCTATATCTAGCTCTAAATCTTCTAACACATTAGGATTATTGATTATTCAAACTTTAGTTGAAGAGCATCTAGGGGGAGAGTTTAAATTTACATACAATAGGGGAGTTAAAAATATAATTAGATGGAAGATTTAATAATTTTAGTTATAGAAGATGAAGCTTTAGTTGCATTGGAGATTGTTCAAACTATTCAGAGTTTAGGGTATCAAAAAGTCTATTTTGCTACCTCTATCAAAAAGGCTAGTAAAGTTTTAGAAAAGTACCCAATAAACCTATTTATTATGGATATTAATCTAAAAGGAGAGTATGATGGTATTAGTTTTTATCAAGAGCTTAATAATAAGATACCAATTATCTATCTTACTGCTTATAAAGATGATATTACCATGCAAAGAGCGATTGAGACCAATCCTATAGGTTATCTGATTAAACCCTATCGTAATGAAGAGTTAAAAGCTCTACTGCTTTTAGCAAAACATAGGGCTACTCAATATACAGTATCTATACCTAATGAGAAAATTGAATTAGGAAAGGGATACTTTTTTGATACAGTGAATAAACATCTTTTATATAATAATGAAGTAATTTATCTTGGAAAAAAAGAGTTACAACTATTAATGTTACTTATAGCTTCACGAGGAACTACAGTTAGTTACTATACAATAGAACACGAGATATGGGGAAGTGAGCCGATTAGTAGCTCAACCATTCGTACACTAATTTATCGTCTTAGGGGAAAATTACATCATAATCTTATTCAGAGCAAAGCACCTAATGGTATCTGCTTGGAGTAGCCTAAGCACCTTTGAGATATAATCGCGATAATTAAATAATATTACATAATATGGAAACTACATGAGCGAAACTACAAAAAAAAACGTATACAATCCAAAAGAGATAGAAGAGAGCTACTATAAGCTTTGGGAAGAGAGAGGCTACTTTGAGATAGATGGAAACAAATCTATCCAAAAACCTAATAAACACTTTACCATTATGATGCCTCCACCAAATGTTACAGGACGACTACATATCGGTCACGCTTTGACCTTTACACTTCAAGATATTATTGTTCGTTATAAAAGAATGGATGGTTACAAGACACTTTGGCAACCAGGGGTTGACCATGCAGGGATTGCTACGCAAAATGTGGTTGAAAAACAGCTTTTAGAAGAGGGAACAACCAAAGAGGCAATAGGTCGTGAAGAGTTTTTAAAACGTGCTTGGATGCAAAAAGAGAACTCACAAAATGCTATTACGTCTCAACTTAGAAAACTTGGCGTGAGTCCTGCTTGGTCTCGTGAGCGTTTTACTATGGATAAGGGTTTAGAAAATGCTGTAAAAAAAGCCTTTAAACAGATGTATGATAACGGTTTTATTGTTCGTGGAAACTATATGATAAACTGGTGTACTCATGATGGTGCATTAAGTGATATTGAAGTAGAGCATGAAGACCATATGGGAAAGATGTATCATATAAACTATTCATTGGCTGATGGTTCGGGAAATATTACAGTAGCCACAA
>FPHM01000317.1_pt1 | contig 12297 bp, 12 predicted proteins | sample 1057441 | NCBI WGS metagenome assembly FPHM01 (sample SAMEA4473311, study PRJEB15554) | hydrothermal vent metagenome | biome: marine basaltic hydrothermal vent biome; feature: marine hydrothermal vent; material: water | place: Pacific Ocean | collected 2011-06-14/2011-07-23 | depth 1155 m | reverse complement strand
ATTGGAGTTGGTTTCATTTCTGCTGTAGTAGATAATGTTCCTGTTATGTCAGCTGTATTAAAAGCAAATCCAGATATGGGAGTAGATGCACAAGCACAATGGATGCTAGTAACACTTACAGCAGGTGTTGGTGGGTCTCTTATCTCATTTGGTTCAGCAGCAGGTGTTGGTGTTATGGGTAAACTTCATGGTATCTATACTTTTGCTTCACATATGAAATTAGCTTGGACAGTACTTGTTGGGTATATTGTTTCTGTAACCATTTGGTATTTTCAATTCTGGAATGCATATAAGAGTTTCAATAAAATGAAAAGCTATTTTAAATAGTTAAATTCCAATATGCATTCCCAAGCTGGAGCTCAATGCCAATGAATTAAGGGAAATTTGAATTCTGTAGGGTCGATTTATCGACCACAAATTGAGATAAATGCTTATTTGATGGTCGGAAAACCGACCCTACGCGATAAATTTGAAATATTAATTCCTTATTTCATTGGCATTGGGCAAAGCCTTCCGATTCCGAATTTTTCTTACTTTGTTTTTGTATCACAAAGTGTTGCTTTTATATTTGTACTAAACTCTATAGAGACATCGTTCCACGTTTTACCTTTATGTAAATCAAAACAACTTTTATTAATACTGCTTAAAGCATTATTTGCCGAAAAATCAAAAAGGTCAATAGTTCCTTTTGCTTTGAAATTTTCTTTTTCATAGTTGTATCTCATTGGAATCAATAGCGTTTTATTGTTCATTGTAATGTTAACATCAACCATACCATGATATACACGTTTTCCATTCTCTTTTTTATCTGCTTTTATAGAAACAATTACACCATCTATCGTTTTTCCATTAAGCTTTCCAAAAAACTCTTTGACCAAGGTTTTATCTCGACCCTCATTTTTTGTATCTATTTTGTTTAAATCTATAGATACTTTAGAGCCTACAAGTAACTCTTTAAAGTTTTTCCCCTCTTTTTTATTAGCTGTATATGAAACTCCTGTAAATTGCCCAGCCACACCAAGCTTTGCCAAGGTTTTATAGGCTTTCCATGTTACATTCATATCGTTTGACTGTACTAAAGTACAACCTCCCTCTGCACTAAGTAGGGTTGCCATGGTTAGCATGGTAAATATTGTTTTTTTCATTGGTTTATCCTTATTAATTTATTAATTGGATTATACTCTATAAAAATTTAATTTGCTATAATTTCATCATTAATTATATATGGGATAAGAATGGAACAGAGAGCAAGAGTATTAATAGATTGTCAAGATGCTAAAGGGTTAGTTTATAAGATTTCTAAAGTTTTTTATGATAGAGATTTAAATATAGATTCTAACCGTGAGTTTGTGGATAAAGAACAGAATAAATTTTTTATGAGAACTGTTGTTAGAGGTTCTTTTGATGTGCTTGAATTAGAGGATGCCTTAAAAGAGATTGCTCCTAGTAATGCTAGACTTAAGGTAATTATACCAAAACGAAAAAAAATTGTTATTTTAGCAACTAAAGAGTCACATGCTTTAGGTGATATTTTGATTCGTTATGAAGCAGGGGAGTTAAATAGTGATATTGAAGCTGTTATTGCTAATCACGATACTTTAGAATCTTTGGTACGTCGTTTTGATATTCCATTTTTTTGTGTTTCTGCCAAAGATATTTCACGAGAAGAGCATGAAGAGCAAGTTATGAAATTGATTGATGAACAGGAGTTTGATTATATTGTTTTAGCAAAATATATGCGTATCTTAACCTCTGCTTTTGTTTCACGTTATCCTAGACAGATTATTAATATTCATCACTCCTTTCTACCTGCATTTATTGGGGCAAATCCTTATAAACAAGCTTTTAAGCGAGGGGTAAAGATTATTGGAGCAACGGCACATTTTGTAACAGATGATTTAGATGAAGGTCCTATTATTGCACAAGATGTGATTCCTGTTAACCATCGTTTAGAGTGGAAAGATATGCAAAGCTCAGGTAGGGATGTTGAAAAGATAGTGCTTTCACGGGCTTTAAATTTTGTCTTGAATGATAGGGTGTTTGTGTATGGGAATAAGACCATAGTGTTTTAGAGCTTCTTTCGTAATATTTTTAATATAATTAATTCTTATTAAAATTATAAAGTAAATTAATTTTACTTATCCAAGCTTAATTGGATATACTTCTGAAAAAACTATAAAGGTTATAATTATGGCAAATAGATTACCATGGTGGGTAGGGGGCATTTTGATGTCAGGTTTACTTCTTTTAACATTTTCAATTTATGGAGCAAATAGACCTATTGGGGCTTCTACTTATGTTCCTTATGCTTCATCACTTATTTTTAATTTAGACCCTGAAAAATACTCTTATATTAAAGAGATAAAAAATGCAGGTTCTTGGGAAGGAATAATGCTTCTAGGTGTTCTTTTTGGAGGATTTATCACTTCAGTATTTATTACAAAAACTTTTCGATTTTCGCTTATTCCTACAGGCTGGAAAAAATATAAAAATAACTCAATAATTTCCAGACTTTTATGGAGTTTTTTTGCAGGTTTTCTTATGATTATTGGTGCAAGACTTGCAGGTGGATGTACCTCTGGACACTTTATGTCAGGTATGAGTCAAATGGCAATCTCTTCTATGATATTTGGTGGAGTCGTTATCGTCTCTTTACTTATAACTGGAAAACTATTTTATAATACAAAGGAGGATTAGATGGATATTATTGTTAAAACAGAAGGGAGTGATATACTCTCTCGTGTAGCACAGATGTTTGAAAATGTAATTCATCAAGGGCATGGTTCTTTGATGTTAGTTTTTCTTATTGGAATTATTTTTGGAGGTATCATTCAATATACAAGGGTTGATAAATTTGAGAAGATAGCAGGTTTTTCTATGTTAAAAGATACTATTGTTTTAAAGATGCTCTTTTTGACAATAGGCTTAACTTCAATAGGTCTTTACTTTATGATTGATGCAGGTCAGGCTCATTATCATGTAAAACCAATTATTTTACAAGGTTTAATTATAGGTGGTATTTTATTTGGAGCTTCTATGGCAATTTTGGGTAAATGCCCAGGTACGGGACCCGTATCTATTGCAGAGGGTCGTATAGATGTTCTTGTTGGTTCTATTGGTGGTTTGTTGGGTGGTTTAGTTTTTACTCTATATTATGATGATATTTTCAAGCCTCTTATGGGTGAAAATTTTGGTAAATCTATTTTACCTGATTTCTTTAAAGGTAGTGAAGATATAACAGCTATTGTTTTTGGAATTCTTCTGATATTAGTTGCAATAGTAATTCCAAAGAGAGAACTTTTTGATGAAGCTGATTTATCTCAACTTCCCGAAAATAAGCGACCTGATAAAAAAGAAAATTAAGTACAAAAAGCGTATAATTCTTTAAAAAAATAAAGCCTTATATGAAAAAAAAATATCATGAAATAACCGTGGAATTCTATCTTGATTTTATTCAATTACTTCAAGATTACAAAGGAAGTCATAAAGAGAACCGTCTTTTTGCTCTTAAGCATAAATCATTACTTGAAAAGCCTAAAGAGCTTATACTTTTATGGTTTGATACAAATGCTTTTAGAAAAAGAAAACATCTAGATTCTGAAAAATTTTTAACTAATTTTGGAATAATAAATAGTTTTATGGGACTCTTTTCTCTATTGTTTGGCTTTTTTGTAGGTATGGGGCTTTTGAGTTATAATGGTATAGAACCTGTTAATATTATCTACTATCTTTTCTTTGCTATGCTTCTTCCTTTGGGAAGTATGTTGCTAACACTTTTTTCTATTTTTTCTTCTGGAAAGCTATTCTCTTTTTTTAGCCTCTTTTCTCCTATGCATTGGATTGAAAAATTATCTATTTATTTCTCTTTTAAAAATAAATTTGATTTATTTAGTGAGAATATTTCATTTAAATTACAAAAATGGATATTTTTAAAGCGTTTACAACTGTTATCTCTTCTTTTCTCTGCAGGGCTTCTTGTTGCTCTTGTTTTTATGGTTGTATCTCAAGATATTGCTTTTTCATGGAGTACAACATTACAAGTAGATGCAAGTAGCTTTCATTCTTTTTTAGAATCGGTCTCTTTTCCTTGGAGAGATTTTTTTCCGACTTCTGTCCCTTCTCTTGAATTAGTTGAAGTGAGCCACTACTATAGACTAGGGGAAAAGATTAACCCAGAAATGCTTGAAAATGCAGATAAATTAGGAGCATGGTGGAAGTTTTTATTTATGAGTACTTTCTTTTATGCTTTGGTTTTACGTTTTTTCTTTTATTTATATTCGGCTTATACCTTTAAAAAAGTTTTAGAAAAAGAGTTTTGTGATTTAAATGGAATAAAAAAACTTTTAAGAGAATTCACTAGCCCTTTTATTGAGACTAGAGCTCCTAAAAGAGAGAGGCATTTAGAAATTAAGAAAGAGCATAAAAAACAGGTTAAAACATTTGTTAAGGAAGAGCCAAAAAAAGAGACTATTGAAGAAAAAAATATTTCAAAAGAAAATATCCCAAAAGAAGTTAAAGAAGAAAAAAACCTTCCTAAAGAAACTATAGAAGACGAGATTATTGAAGAAGAAATTATTGAAGAAGAGATAAAAGAGCATTCTTATCATTCAATTATTGCTTGGAATTTTTCAGATGATGAAGTACTATTAGTGAATGATTCTAAAAATATTAATGCTAATTTTATATCAACTGTCGGGGGAAGTCATACTTTTGAAGAGGATGAAGCTGTAATAAATAGAGCAGAAGATAAAGTAATATTTTATGTAAAATCTTGGGAACCTCCAACTATGGATTTTGTTGATTTTTTAGAAGATTTAATTGCAAATAAAAAAGTTGATGAAATCGAACTTCTTCCTTTAGGAATAGCTGATAATAATTATGTAGTCACAAGAAAAGAGTTTTCTATTTGGAATAGAAAAATAGAAGGTTTAAAATCGGAAAAGGTATGGATTATTAATGCAGAATAGTAAAATAGATAGTAACTATCCAAAGTTTGCTGTTGTTGGACACCCAAATAAAGGAAAAAGTTCTATTGTCTCATCTTTGTCTTTGGATGATTCTATTCAAATTGGCGATACACCAGGAACAACACAAGTTAAACGAGGTTTTCCTTTAAAGGTTGATGGTAAAATTATTTATGAGCTTTTTGATACTCCGGGGTTTCAAAGAGCTAGAAGAGTTTTAGCTTGGCTAAATGCCCAAGAAGCTGTATCAGCAGATAAGCGAACGGATGTGGTTCGTAAGTTTATATTTGAACATAAAGATAATAAAAAATTTTTAGATGAGATTGAACTGCTTGAACCTATTGTTAATGGAGCAGGTATTATTTATGTAGTAGATGCCTCAAAACCTTATGGTTCAGAGTATGAAATAGAGATGGAAATTATGCGTTGGTGTGGTCAACCTTCGATGGCAATTTTAAATCTGATTGGTAAAGATGACTATCGTGAGCAGTGGAAAAGTGCTTTGGGGCATTACTTTAGAATGGTACGAACTTTTAATCCTATAACTTCAACTTTTGAAGACCATATATCTTTATTAGATAGTATGTCACAACTTAAAGAGGAGTGGACAAAGCCTATAAAAATTGCAATTAATGTTTTAGAAGAGCAACAACAAAGAAAAATAGATTTTACAGTAAATACGATTGTAGAGAATATAAAAAAGATACTCTCTTTTTCTTATAAACACTCTATTAAAGGTAAAAAAGCCTCGAAAAAAGAGGAAGAGGCTTCTAAGATAGCATATAGAAAAAAAATAGTAGAGTATGAGAATAAACAAAAAAGAGAGATTGAAGCAATTTGGAATCATAAAGGTATTGAAAAGGTAGAAGAGAATTTAATCCTTGATGATATAGGACTCTTCTCTGAAGAGAGTGCATCAATTTTTGGCTTAAGTGAAAAAGAGTTACTTATTACAGGTGCATCAGCAGGTGCAATTACTGGTGCTGGAATAGATTTGATGTTTGCAGGTAGTACATTTTTTGTAGGTTCTCTTATTGGGGGAGTTATAGGTGGTGTAGGAGCTAAATTTGGTTTTAATAATCTGTATGAAAAGAAGATATTAGGTAAAAAGATAGGACAGAGAGAACTTATTATTGGACCTATGAAAAACTTGAATTTTCCTTATATTCTTTTGGGACGTTCTTTATACCATGCTTCAAGCATTGCAAAACGTTCTCATGCCTTACGTGATAGTTTAGAGCTAAACAAAGAAGATTTTTTTATGGAACAAGTTATTAACTCTGAAGTACGTAAAAAATTAGAAGAGTTACATATTCAGTTACGAAAAGGAAATGATATAAAAGATGAGACTTTAGAAAAATATAAAGAGGTTGTTTTAGAGAGTTTTGTGAGGCTGTTGAAGAAGTAAAATGTAATAATATACTTAAAATTAGAAAACGGAGAATTTCTGCCCGATTTTATATTAAAGAATTGTAGGGTGCGATTGCTATCGCACCAACATGTCATGAATCAGAATTTATACTCTATCATAATTATAAAATGGTGTGATAGCAATCACACCCTACGCATAAAAATAATAATTTAAATTTCTTAATTCCTATTTTTACAAAATAAACTCTAAGCCTTTTAATAAAAGTACAGTAAGCATTCCCCCTGCAATTCCTGCAATAATATCATCTCCCATAACACCTAATCCACCTTTGACTTTACGGTCTATAGTTCCAATAATAGAGGGCTTCCAAATATCAAAAAGTCTAAAAGATGCAAATGAAGAAATAATGGCAATCTCATAAGCATAATCATAAGGCATTGTTTTAGCAGAGGCAATAGCAAACATAAGTGCAATCCACATTCCTGATACTTCATCAATAACAATAGATTTATCATCATGGGTATTAGTCAATTTTTCATATTTATTAATCTCAAATATACCAGCAATTGTAACAAGAAGAGTTATCATAAAAAATGTCTGCATAGGAACAACTTGAAGTAGGGCAATCCCAACAACAAGAGCTGTAAAAGAACCAACTGTTCCAGGGGCTTTAGGAGCTAAACCAGAACCTCCAAAGGTTATAAAAAGTCTGTTTAATGTCATAGAATATATCCTATTTGTGTGTGAGTATATTCCCGAATAACGGAGGCAAGAGCTTCCGATTTCGAGTTAAAAAAAATTAAGTTAAAGAACTTGTTTGGTAAAGTCCCATAAGTTTAATGTAAAAATCTTCTTCATTATGTTCTTCTATTAGACCATCATTTGGCATAAGAGAATCATACATCTCTTGCAGATGTGTAAATCTATCAGGAAATAGTGTACTTAAAATACTAGCTGATACTTCTCTTCTAACTAGTATTGATGGGGGCATCATTCCTGCATTAATTAGTTGTAAAATAGATGGCGAATGGTAGTGTACATGGTGATGCTGTCCATGAGGACAGGTTGTTGTACTAACTAATGTTCGACATTTATTACAATAAACATACTGTTCTGCTGTTGTAATCTCTATTTTAATATCTTTAGATGCATCAAAAACAGAGTTTAATTTATCTTGGTCATAAAATAGACCCAATCCTGCATGATTGTTTCCTACTACCAAGTGATTACAACCATAATTCTTAGCTACCAATGCATCTAAAATAAGCTCATTATATCCTGCAAAGATATATGAGTTTTCTAATGGAACAATAATAACCTTGTTTTGTGGTAAAAAGTTTTCAATAAAGGTCATTAGTGCTGTATGACGAATATCGTAACGTAATCCATTATTGTTAAAAGGTTTTAATAAAAACAGAACAACTAAATCTGAATTGTCAATTGCTTGACGAATCATACGTTCATGAGCTCTATTTAGAGGAGTTGCTGATAGTACCATAGAAGATACTTTTGTAGCATTCTGCTCTTTTATTTTTTGTTGAACCATCTTTTTTGTACCCGATATAAGAGGATACTTTACTGTATAATCTCCTGAAACTGCTATTCTACCTATTCTTTGAATGGTATTCTTGACACCTGGATGTGCTGGGTCAGATGTTCCATAAATACATTTCAAACGTTCCTCTGTTTCAACAATAAATGTTTCATCAACGCTTAATGTTCCTACAAATTTATTTTCATGTATTAGGTCAACTATTTCGCCTTTTTCTAAACTGCTTAAACACTCTTCATTTCTTTTACCTTTAGGTGTTAAAAGAAAAGGAAAAGGAAAAGGAACACCTTTGTACATTTTTGTTTCTCTTACTTCAATTGCTTCAGCTTCTGTCATTAATTTACTCACTGGAAAAATTAATCCCTCTTGTACCAGTGCTAGAGTTGATAATGCTTCTGCATCGATATATAGTTGCTTATTTTTTCTTGAAGATGCCATATTTTTTCCTTTTTTCCCATAGACTTTTTCTAGATATTCCTAGTTTTTTAGAGAGTTCTGTATCAGGGTATTGGTATTGGAAATTATTAACAATAAATTTAACATAATCATCAATTGTTAAAATTTCATTTTGGTCATAAAGTTTATTATCGGTATTAATTTCAAGAGTCTTATACGGTGTTTCAATTTCAGAAGTAGTCGAGATAATAAATTCACGACCCTCTATAAGCGTAAACAAGTATTCTCTCTCAGCCTTTTTTAAAGTTTGTAAATCAGAGATGTATAGAATATGCTTTTTATTGGCATTTTCTAGTTTTGACTTCCAATCTTTAGAACTCAATGGAACAAAAAATAAAACTCTATCTTTAAGTTTAGCATATTCAAAGGCAAGTTTATCAATAAGTTTCACATAATTTGTTAAAATAATAAGAGGTGTGGAGATTTTGTCTATATCGTCCTCGGTTTTTATATCTTGTAGAAGATATTCATTGTACTCTTTATAGAGATTTTTATATTTCTTTAATGTTTGATACTCTTTATAGTGTTCAATTTTCCTTTTTAACTCTTCTATCATAAATGGTTTTACAATGTAATCATTTGCACCAAGTTTTAAAGGAGCAGCAACGGTATCATTGTTAATATAAGAGACCATTAAGATGATTATTTTCTCTTTGTACTTTGTAATTAAAGAGTTAAAGTTCTGTCCAGGAAGATTGGTTGAGAGTAAGTAAGCATCTCCTGTACTAGTTGCAATAGCTTCCTTAATAGAAGAGTAAATCTCAGTTTCATAACCTGCAAGGCTGAGCTTACTGGAGATGCTCTGAGCTAGATAGAGCTCGTTTTCAATTATGGTTATTTTCATTGTTTTTTCCAATCGTAATAGTATAGTGTGGCAACTGCTTCAACAGCTACGCCTTCTTTGCGTCCAATCCAACCCAATTTTTCAGCTGTAGTAGCTTTAATATTTACAAGGTTGGGGGTTAAGTTTAGTAAAGATGCTAGTTTAAATCGCATCATTTTTTTATAAGCTAAGAGTCTAGGTGTTTGTGCAATAATGGTTAAATCAACATTTCCTATTACATAACCAAAATTGCTTAACTTTTTAACAGTATCTTTTAAAAGCTCTTTTGAATCAGCACCCTTGTATTCATCTGAAGTATCAGGATAAAACTCTCCAATATCTCCAAGACCAGCTGCTCCAAGGAGTGCATCTATAAGTGCATGGATAGCAACATCTCCGTCACTATGGGCTTTAAACCCAAAAGACGAATCAATTTCTACTCCACAAAGTACCATCTGTTTTCCCTCTTCAAAAGGGTGTATGTCGATACCAAATCCAGTTAAAGCTCGATTTGAAGGTTTATCCAAGCAAGATAGTTTAGATAAATCTTCAACGGTTGTAAGTTTATGAGCTTTAACTGAACCCTCTACAAAAACAATCTCTCCACCCATTGAAGCCACAGCTGAACTGTCATCTGTAAATTCAATACCTCTTGATAACGCTTCTTTTAAAATAGTGCTACAAGAGAGTTGAGGCGTTTGAATAATTTTTGTATTTTCTCTATCTATAGGAGTGTTCTCTAAATAGAGGGTATCGACCACTTTAAGTGTAGGAACTACACAGGTTCTATTGTTTTTTGCTAAAAGTACACGCTTAATCATTTCCCTATCAAGACAGCATCTAGCAATATCCGAAACCAATACATAAGGTGTTTTTACCTGTTTTAATGCATTAAATAAAGACTCTTGTCTACTTTTCCCACCCACAACAAAACTGTATTCAGCAAAATTTGACATACTTGTAATATCATCTTGAGATGACACTATTATCGTATGTTCAAAATTACTAATAGATTGAAACTCATTTGCCACTTTTAACCAAAGTGGTTCTTGTCCAATCCAAAGCCATTGTTTTTTAGGAGGCAAAGAAAAACGAGAGGCTGAACCTGCTCCCAACAGTATTAATGTAATATCGTTCAATAAAATCCCTTCTTTCAAAGTGTAACTATATTATACGTGGGTAACCTTTAGTAACACTTTAATGAGAGGATTTGTAACAATTTTTTATAAAAATTTGTTTCTAATCAGTTCTTAATGAAAAAGAAGTTCACATTTTTGCTAAATAAAGTTCAATTTTATTGAACTTTATTAATTGAACTGATGCCAAAAAGGAGTCCCTATTGTAGGGGTAGAAGGAGAGGCAAATTCCCGTTTTTGCATTGTACCTGCTTTGTACCCCAAATGTCCAGCTTCTACGGCATATTTGAACGCTTTTGCCATTAAAATTGGGTCTTGTGCTAAAGCAATAGCAGAATTTAACAATATTCCATCATAACCCAATTCCATGGCTTGTGTGGCATGTGAGGGTTTACCCATTCCTGCATCAACAATTAACTGTAAATCGGGAAACTGTTTTCTAATTGCAAGAAGATTATTAGGGTTCATTAGCCCTTTTCCCGAGCCAATCATTGACCCCCAAGGCATTAATATTTTACAACCTACATCAACCAATCTTTTAGCCACAACCAAATCATCTGTAGTATATGGAAAAACTTCAAACCCATCTTTTATAAGAATTTCAGCAGCCTTAACTGTTTCAAATGGGTCAGGTTGCAAGTTATATTGGTCGCCTATCACTTCAAGTTTTATCCAATTGGTATCAAAGACTTCTCTAGCCATCTGTGCTGTTGTTATAGCCTCTTTAGCAGAGTGACAACCTGCTGTATTGGGGAGTACATGAATATTTAACTCTTTTATAATATTCCAAAAGTTATTATTTTTCTGCTCTCCTGCCGATTGACGACGAAGTGCCACTGTTACAATTTGTGCTTGACTCTCTTTTATTGCCTCTTCCATATTGGCAGGGCTTGGGTAGAGTGCAGAACCGATAAGCAATCTACTATTTAAGGTTTTACCACCTATTTCCCAACTATCATTTAAATGAGTTCCGTTATTCATCTTCATCCCCCTTGCACTGGTGCTAGTATATCTATTTTGTCTCCATCTCTTATAATGGTCTCTTCATAGCTTTTAATTGAAACAAAAGTTGTATTTATGGCTAGAGCGAAACCTTTTTGTTTGTACTCTAGTGCTTCAATTAGTTGTTTTACATTTAGATTCTCTTCTATCTCTTTTATTTTGCCGTTTACGGAAACTTTTATCATCTGATTCTCCTGTGTAAATATAACGTTCGATGAAACCTCTCGTTCCCAAGCTCCAGCTTGGGAATGCATATAAGAGTTTGTATAAAATAAAAAGCTATTTTAAATAATCAAATTCCAATATGCATTCCACAGCTGGAGCTGTGGAACGAGAGTTAAATATAGTATTTGTGGGCAAATTACCTACAATTTATAAATCCCTTCATTTAAAGCTTTCTCTACAACAGCAGGAGCTAACAGATACCCATGTCTATACAAGCCATTAATTCGTGTTAACCCCTCTTCATTTTCAATTCTTGGTAGATTATCTTTAAATGCTGGTCTACAGTTAGTTTCTGTATTAACCACACGAGCCTCTCCAAATTGAGGATGAACAGTATAGAGCGCTGAAAGAAGTTCCAAGTTCGAACGTACTGAAATGGGCGACATATCTTCACTTTCTATCTCACTAGCTCCAATAATATAACGTTTAGAATTAGGAGTTTGTGAAATTTTACAATCTTTACAATATTCTAAATCAATTCCTTCACAGCCATTACCACGAGGAACAATATAGATTTTATATCTAGGATGAAGCAGACGGGTAGGGCGTTTTATATCTATCTCTTTTGATTCTACCCAAATAACTTCGCCACGGACACCACGTAAATCAGAAAAATGCTCTTTTGCACCCAATCCACGAGTGTCAAAAACCCAATCAAACTCTTCTATAGAATCTTTTAAATGTACTTTTTTAGACTCTATGGTTTTAATTTCAGTAAATTCTCTCCAAGTAATTTCTGGTCGCATATCAAAATAGTTACTAGAAAA
>FPHM01000204.1_pt1 | contig 12325 bp, 9 predicted proteins | sample 1057441 | NCBI WGS metagenome assembly FPHM01 (sample SAMEA4473311, study PRJEB15554) | hydrothermal vent metagenome | biome: marine basaltic hydrothermal vent biome; feature: marine hydrothermal vent; material: water | place: Pacific Ocean | collected 2011-06-14/2011-07-23 | depth 1155 m | reverse complement strand
GTTCTAGCACCACAACATTTCCTACTATTCTACCATGTGCTAGTACACTAAAAAAAAATAGCATCAAGCCAAAAATATTTCTACATTTTTTCATATTATTATCCTTCATTTAATCATTCTCGGCGAGAATAAATATTTTACTCATGAATTTAGGAAATTCAAACCAAGATATTTTACAATTTTTATATTTTATTTTGTTTAAATATGCTACATTTTAGACAAAAAAGAAAAAAATCATAATTTAGGTCAAAAATGAACGAAGAAAAACTTACTATGTTAAAAAACTTTACACTATTATTAGTTGATGATGAAGAGGCGTTATTGAATAAGCTTCATATTGTTTTATCACTATTTTTCAAAGAGGTAATACTCGCAAAAAATGGTCAAGAGGCTCTTGATATTTATCATAATCAATCTATTGATATGGTCATTAGTGATTATTCTATGCCCTTGATGAGTGGATATGAGCTATGTAAGGCGATACGCACAGAAGACAGATATATACCTCTTGTGATTATGAGTAATTATTCTGATAAAGAAAAACTACTGAGTGTTATCCCTCTTGCACTCGCACAGTATCTTATCAAACCTATTGATTATGCTACACTCACGGCTACTTTGCTTTCTATGATTGAACAAGTTGAAGTGAATGGTTTGGATATTATTGAGATTAATGCGTGTATCTCTTATAATAGATTTAGAAAAATACTCATAGACAAAGGGGAGGAAGTTAGGCTCTCAAATAGTGAGATTAGCCTACTTGAACTCTTTGTGATGAAAAAAAATCAAATTGTTAGCATAGCAGAAATCCATCTTTGCCTTAACTCTATAGAGATTAAGAGTAAACAGGCTATAAAGAGTCTTATCTATCGTTTACGCAAAAAAGTAGGGAAAGAGAGTATTTTGAATATTCCTGCTTATGGATATATATTTAAATCCCAATGCTAATAAAATTTGTAGGGTCGGTTTACCGACCATCTATTGTAATTATTGGTCGGTAAACCGACCCTACGAGGAGACATTATTTTAAAAATTTTACTCTTATTACTATTCCCAATCATGCTCTTTTCTTCTGAGGTATTCATGCTCAAAGAAGAAGTAAAAACAATAAACACTGCAAGGTTTACCTATTTTGTACAAGATAAACATTCAGAATTCAATGCCAGTGATATTCTAAAGTCTTCTACACTTCAACGCTCTAACAAAGATGGAAATCAAGGCATTACAGAAGGCGTTTTTTGGTCTAAGCTAAGGCTTAAAAATGATTCAAATAAAAGCCGTACACTTATTTTATATAATCCTTTGGCAGGTATCAATTATCTTGATGTCTATCTCTATCAAAAAGAGGTTTTAAAAAAGCGTATTTTATTAGGCGATATGCGTGAGCAAAAGAGTAGGGATTTTCTCAATCGTTATTCAGCTTTTGAGCTTTTACTTGCTCCTCATGAAGAAATCACGATTGTCTCTAAGATAGATAATTTTTCTGTCATCTATATCGCTTGGATAATAGAGGATACGAAGGTATTTATTGAAAGAGAGAGCAAGTTTTTAATACTTTTTTCTCTCGTCACAGGTAGTTTTATCTTTTTTATCATTGTCTCTTTTATGTATTATCTCGTTCATAAAGAAATCACCTACTTAATCATCTCTTTTTATATTTTTATCTCATTTTCATATCAATTTGCAATACAAGGGATTTTTTATGCTTTAGATATAGGGTTAAACTTAGAGTTAAATACTTTTATATCATGGTCTGCTAGTCAATTTGGTGCTATCTCTCTTTTACTTTTTACTTATTACTTTTTTGAGATGAAAAAAAACTATAAAAAATTATCTTATCTGCTTTACTTTTTGCTATCTGTTAATATCGTACTTCTTTTGGCTAATCTTTATGCTCTACTCATAGAAGAAGAATATTTTATGCTCTTAACCCCTTTATATAATCTTTTTTATATGCTTAGTATCATTTTCACCATAGTTCTAGGGTTTTATATCAAAGTAATAGGACATAGATATTATCTTTTAGGACAAAGTTTTATGTTCTTCGCACTTATTATTCATTCACTTGCTTTACTAGGGATTATTGAATTTTATGTTGTCTATCGTTATCTTATTACCCTCTCTGTATTTGTAGATATTATCTTACTTTTCATCGCACAAAGCCTCAAAACCCAAGAACATCTCAAAGCACTCTCTACTGCAAAAGTGATGCTCATAGAACAGTCTCGTTTTGCCTCTATGGGACAAGCTATTGGACATATTAGCCATCAATGGAAACACCCCCTCACGCTCATTGGTACATCTGTCTCACTTTTGGAAACCATACTTAGACATGATAAAAAGAACACGCTTATGCACCTTGAAAATGAGTTGCCTAGTATGACACACTCCATAAAACACATGAAAAAAACGATGATGGAATTTTCCAATTATTATTCTGCCAACCTTAAGAAAGTTGCTTTTTCACCTAGAGAAACGCTAGACAATAGCATTGCCTTACTCTCTGCGAAAAGCACTCTAAAAAATGCTCAAATAACCCTAGATATTGACGAAGATTTTAAGATTATTAATTATGAACATATTTGTTCCAATATTATGATTATACTCATTGACAACTCTTTAGATGAATTTGAATACCAAAATGATAATCAGATACTTATCTCTATGAAGCTTTATAAAAAGCAATATATCATTCGCTATAAAGACAATGCAGGAGGCATTAAAATAAAACCTATTGAAAAAGTCTTTGAGTATTTTGTAAGTTCCAAAGGAGAGACAACAGGGCATGGCATCGGACTTGCTATGGTTAAAATGTTGGTAGAAGATAGATTAAATGGTAGTATTTCTGTAAAAAATAGAGAGGGTGGTGTAGTGTTTGAGATTTGTTTTGAGAAGTAATCAAATACATTTTTATGCTATACTTCAAACTTATCTAAAATACTGATTTATCTTACGCAAATGAGTATTTATTCTCATTCCAAGGGTAGGCACAAGACCTACCCCTACGAATATGCCACCTTTTGTAGGGGTAGGTTTTATGCCTACCCTAAATATTGGAGAGTTTAAATCACTTTTCTTTTAAGTGTGTAAGATCAATAAAATAGACTCCAAAAGGTTCAAAATGCTCGTACATATCTGCTGTTCCGTCGATAGCCATTACTTTTTAAAAAAGCTACAAGAAGAATATCCCAAAGAGACACTCATAGGGTTTTTTTATGACCCTAATATTCATCCTTATTCAGAATATTATCTGCGTCTTCTTGATGTCAAAAGAAGTTGTAAGATTTTAGGAGTAGAACTCATCGAAGGTGATTATGATGTGGAGAGATGGCTAGAAGCTGTGCGAGGATTGGAAAATGAACCTGAAAAGGGTGAGCGATGTGGCGTGTGTTTTGATAGACGCTTTGAAGTCTCTGCCAAAAAAGCTTCAGCCTTAGGAGAAGATTCTTTTACCTCAACGCTTCTTACTAGCCCAAAGAAATCACTTACACAACTCAAAATTGCAGGAGATACTTTAGCCCAAAAAGAAGGCATTAGATTTGTAGCTCCTGATTATCGTAAAGCCTCTGGTACACAAGAACAAAATATCTTAGCCAAAGAAGATGCTTTATATAGGCAAGATTATTGTGGCTGTCTTTTTGCTCTCAATATCCAAAGAGAGCAACAATCTCGTTTGGCTGATGAACTTTTTATGCCTATTTCACAGCAAATACAACCTGAATCCATAGAAGAACGCATAGCAATGTATGAAAAAAGATGGGTTTTTGAAGAGGAAAAAATAGCACATCAAATCATTAAACAACGCTTTTTAAACTGGCGTTTACACTCTGGACTTTTACGCATTAGAGGCGAAGTTATTCCTGCCCATTTTTTGCCTTATTCTACACTAAAAGGAAGCTATTCTCGTGGTAAAATGGCTTATGAAATCCACAATATACACTACATGAACCGTGATGAAATACGCTTTATTACGCGTGATATTTATAATACTCTTGCCAAAACAAGCTATCAAAATATTACAGAACTTCTCTACGCTCCACCTAGCTTTGATAAAGAAATAAAAATACGCCAAAGCTTGGGTATCACGGCTTATGACCTCTCTTGTGTGCTTGTTGTGGAGACTATTCCTGATAAAAAGATAGAAGTGCTTTGTGAATCTAAGACTTATTCTGATGTGAAAGAAGTGTTAATAGAGAAGTAAACCACTTCTTACGCAATTTTAGATAGAATTACGCAATTTCTATACAAAGGTCTTTTATGCTTTATAATGTTGTTGATATTCAAGAAATACTCCCACATAGATACCCCTTTCTTTTAGTCGATAGAATTACCCAACTCGAAGCAGGTAAGTATATTGAAGGGTTTAAAAATGTATCTATCTCAGAACCTGTCTTTCAAGGACATTTTCCAGGGCATCCTATTTACCCAGGGGTGATGATACTTGAAGGTATGGCACAAGCTGGTGGTGTATTGGCATTTAAAAGTATGGACAATGCTTCTCAAGAAGAGATTGCTAATAAAGTAGTCTATTTTATGAGTATTGACAAAGCTAAATTTAGATCACCTGTCACTCCTGGTGATCAGTTGGTTTACAAAATTAATGTCATGAAACATAGAGGCACAGTGTGGCAACTAGAAGCCAAAGCTTATGTAGACGATAAAGTTGTGGCACAAGCAGAACTCAAAGCTATGATTGTAGATAAATAGGTTTTTTATGTCTCAAATTCATAAAACTGCTATTATTGAAGAAGGTGCTGTCTTAGGGGAAAATATCTCTGTGGGTGCTTTTGCTTATATTGCTTCCCATGTCAAAATTGGTGATAATACCAGTATTGCTTCTCACGCTGTCATAGAGGGTTATACAACTATTGGCAAAAACAATCGTATTTTTTCACATTCTGCTATTGGTACAATTCCTCAGGATTTGAAATATAATGGGGAAAAAGTAGAACTAATTATTGGAGACAATAATACGATTAGAGAGTTTACCTTGCTCAACCCTGGTACAAAAGGTGGTGGTGGTATTACTCAAATTGGTAATGGAAACCTGCTTATGGGATATGTACATTTAGGTCATGATGTTATTATCGGTGACCATTGTATCTTGGCAAATGCTGTGACCCTTGCAGGTCATGTTGAACTAGGAAATCATGTCGTCATTGGTGGGCTAACACCCGTGCATCAATTTGTACATATTGGAGAGTATGCAATGATTGGTGGAGCATCTGCTTTGGCACAAGATGTTCCTCCTTATTGTCTTGCAGAAGGAAACCGTGCAAGTCTTAGAGGACTGAATTTTACAGGCTTAAGACGCGTCATTCAAAGAGAAGAGATTAATACACTCAAACTTGCTTATAGAGAAATTTTTGAACAAAAAAAACCTATACAAGATGTGGTAAAATCACTTTTAGAAACCACGCAATCGAAAAAAGTAAAAATACTTTGTGAATTTATTCAAAATTCTAAACGAGGCATTGCATTTACAAGAACAAAGAAAGAGGATAAAAAATGAGCGAAAACAACTGTAGCTTTTGTCAAAGCAAAGAGAGTGAAGAAAATATGCTTATTGCTGGGAAAGAAGCCTATATCTGTACCAACTGCGTTGCTTCGGCGTATAGCATAGTCTTTGAAAATGAAGAAGAATTTGAGCATCAAGAAGACAATGAAGAAAGTATTGTGCTTTATACACCTAAAGAAATTAATAGCCTTCTAGGTGAATATATTATAGGACAAGAAAAAGCCAAAAAGACCCTTTCTGTGGCTGTTTATAATCATTATAAAAGACTTTTTAGACATTCTAGTGTAGAAGATGAAGATGAAACACAAATTTCAAAATCCAATGTCTTACTTATTGGTCCAACGGGTTCAGGTAAAACACTCTTGGCTCAGACTATTGCAAAATTTTTGAATGTGCCTATTGCCATTGCTGATGCGACAAACCTCACCGAAGCAGGATATGTGGGTGAAGATGTAGAAAATATTCTTACAAAACTGCTTATGGCTGCTGATGGTGATCCCAAAAAAGCAGAACAAGGCATAGTCTTTATTGATGAAATTGATAAAATCGCAAGAATGGGTGAAAACCGTTCTATTACCCGTGATGTATCAGGTGAAGGGGTACAACAGGCTTTGCTCAAACTTATTGAAGGTTCTGTGGTCAATATCCCACCTAAAGGGGGACGCAAACACCCTAACCAAGACTTTATTCAGATAGATACTTCTCATATTCTTTTTATTTGTGGAGGGGCTTTTGATGGGCTGAATGATATTCTAAAAAGAAGACTAGGTTCTAATACTTTGGGCTTTGGTCAAGAAAAACGCTCCAAAAAAGAAGAAGCCAATCTCTTACATCTTGTAGAATCTGATGATTTGGTGTCTTATGGACTGATTCCCGAACTCATTGGGCGTTTGCACATTTTATCTACTTTGGAAGAGATTAGCAAAGAAGATATGGTTCGTATTTTGGTAGAACCTAAGAATTCTTTACTCAAACAATATCAAAAACTTTTTGAAATGGACGATGTGACCTTGACATTTGAAGACAATGCCTTGACACGCATTGCTCAAAAAGCCTTAGACAGAAAAACAGGAGCAAGAGGATTGAGAGCCATACTTGAAGAAACACTTCTTGATACCATGTATGAACTTCCTGAACTTTCAGGCTACGAAATAATTATTACAGAAGATGTCATTAATAATGGTTCAGAACCATTACATATTAAAAATAAAAAAACAGCATAAGCACAAAAGGATAGAAAATATGTTTAAAAAAGTACTAGGAATGTTTTCCAATGATTTAGCCATTGATTTGGGAACAGCCAATACATTGGTTCTTGTAAAAGGTCAAGGTATTAGTATCAATGAACCTTCAGTCGTTGCTATACAATATGACAAACATGGTCAAGAACGCATTTTGGCAGTAGGTCAAGAAGCCAAAGATATGGTCGGGAAAACCCCTGGTAACATCAAAGCCATTCGTCCTATGAAAGATGGGGTTATTGCTGATTTTGAAGTCACAGAAATGATGATTAGATACTTTATTGAAAAAGCCCATAGAAGAAAAGGATTTTTCTCTCCTCGTATTATTATTTGTGTGCCTTATGGTCTTACACAAGTAGAACGCCGTGCTGTCAAAGATTCTGCTGAAAATGCAGGGGCTAGGTATGTCTATCTCATTGAAGAACCTATGGCTGCTGCTATTGGTGCAGGAATTCCTGTCAAAGATCCTAATGGTAACTTGGTTGTTGATATTGGTGGTGGCACAACAGAAATTGGTGTCACTTCTCTTGGTGGCTTAGTTATTTCTAAATCTATTCGTGTGGCAGGGGATAATATTGATCAAGCTATTATTGATTATATCAAAAAGAATTTTAACCTTCTTATTGGGGATAGAGTTGCAGAAGAACTTAAAATAAAAATTGGTACAGCTATTGTCTTGGATGAAGAGCTTATTGCTACAGTAAGAGGACGAGACCAAGTCGAAGGTTCTTTGGCATCTATTGAAATTACTTCTGAACATATTCGCTCTGCCATGAAAGATTCTATAGAAGAAATAGCAGAAGCCCTTAAAGATGTCTTAGAACTCACTCCTCCAGAACTCGCAGGTGATATTGTTGAAAATGGTATTATCCTCACAGGTGGTGGTGCTTTGATTAGAGGCTTAGATAAATACCTTTCTGATATTGTAAAACTCCCTGTTTATATTGCAGAAGACCCTCTTTTGGCAGTGGCAAAAGGAACAGGTATTGCACTAGATGAAATAGACTTACTCCAACAAATGGCATATGAAGACTAGGCTAATTATTCTTGCTATCGTACTGTTTATGATTACAGTACTTCTCTCAAGAAATGATGCACCGATTACCGATATGCTTTTAGGAACGATTAATCCTATTAAGCAAAAGTATCAAAGTTTTACCCAAGAAATAGAAGACAAAAGCCAATCGTATATCTTTCAAAAAGAATCCATAGAAAGACTTTCTCATGAAAATAGAATATTGAGAAAACGGCTTTTAGAACAAATGCACTATATTGAAAAAGTCAAAGATGTGTATGACATACTCCCTCATCTAAGCAAAATACCCCAAGCATCTATTTCTATTATAGAGACTATTTCTTATGTCAAACTCAATAGTTTTTCACAAGTTATTCTTACCAAACCTAAGCGTCTCGTCAAAGATAAACTCTATGGTCTTATACAGAAAAATGTTGTTGCAGGAATAGCAAGAGTCATAAGTAATCAACTTTATGGCTACCTTACTTCCGATTCTAAATGTCGTTTTTCTGTTTTCATAGGAGAATCTGATGCCCCAGGGATTGCCATTGGCTCAAATCAAAATAAAATGATGGTCAAGTTTATTCCCAAATGGCATAATGTACAAGTGGGAGATAAAGTCATTACTTCTGGACTTGATGATATATTTTTTGTGAATATTCCTGTAGGTATAGTGACAAAAGTTGAAGTACAAAGTTCTTATACCGTTGCCCATATCAAGACCTATAGTGATATTTTTCATCCTAAAACTTTTTTCCTTATTCATAATGCCTCTCCTACGCTCACAGAAGGTTTTGATAAAAATCAAATCTATCTAAGTAACCCTAAAGCCTTAGTCTCTATTGTTGATTTTCAAGACAAAGAAAGAAAATCAGCTATCATACCTTTGGTCTCAAGTATTCCTAAGCGTGTCGATCAAACAGAAGAAAAAGAGAAGCCTGATAACATAGAAAAGAAAAAAACCCTCACAGAGCATTAAGGGGTTTTCTATCTCTTTTCAGTATAATATCAAAGAAAAAATCAAGGGTATCTCTTCATGCCAAAACGCAATGACATCAACACTATTTTACTTATCGGTTCTGGCCCTATTGTTATTGGTCAAGCCTGTGAATTTGACTATTCAGGTACACAAGCAGCAAAAACACTCAAAGACTTAGGCTATAGAGTTGTCCTTATCAATTCAAACCCTGCCACCATTATGACAGACCCTGAATTTGCTGATAGAACCTATATTGAACCTATTACAGCTGATATTATCTCCCAAATTATTCAAAAAGAAAAAGTCGATGCTATTTTGCCAACCATGGGTGGACAAACGGCTCTCAATGTAGCTATGGATATGCACGAAGCTGGGATGCTTGAAGGCATAGAATTCTTGGGAGCAAATCCTAAAGCCATTAAAAAAGGTGAAGACAGACAAGAATTCAAAGAAGCCATGCTCAAAATTGGTATGGATTTACCTATTTCTCAATATGCCTATAGCATGGAAGAAGCACTAGATGCCTCTAAAAATATTGGCTTTCCTCTTATTGTTCGTGCTTCATTTACTATGGCTGGAGCAGGTTCTGGTGTGGCGTATAATATTGATGAATACAAAGAAATCGTTCGTGGTGGCTTAGATGCTTCTCCTATTAATGAAATCCTTGTAGAAGAATCTCTTTTGGGTTGGAAAGAATATGAAATGGAAGTCATTCGTGACAAAGCCGATAATTGTATTATCGTCTGCTCCATAGAAAACTTTGACCCAATGGGTGTGCATACAGGAGATTCTATTACCATCGCCCCTGCCCTCACGCTCACAGACAAAGAATACCAAAATATGCGTAATGCTTCTTTCAAAATTTTGCGTGAAGTCGGTGTGGATACGGGTGGGTCTAATGTACAATTTTCTATTAATCCAGACAATGGTCGTATGATTGTCATTGAAATGAATCCACGAGTGAGCCGTTCTTCTGCCTTAGCATCAAAAGCTACGGGTTATCCTATTGCTAAAGTAGCCACACTCTTAGCTGTTGGATTTACTCTTGATGAAATTACCAATGACATCACAGGCACTCCTGCATCTTTTGAACCCGTCATTGATTATATTGTCACTAAACTTCCAAGATTTACTTTCGAGAAATTCCCTATGGCAAACTCCACACTAACTACAGCAATGAAATCTGTAGGCGAAGTCATGGCAATGGGAAGAACATTTAAAGAGTCTATGCAAAAAGCTTTATGTTCTTTGGAAACTGGACTCAGTGGCTTTAATAACATTGCTTGTGATGAAGAAGAACTGCTTCGTGAAATACGCCGTTCCAATGAAAACCGAATGCTCTATGTGGCAGAAGGTCTCAGACGAGGTATGCGTGTGGATAGCATCTTTGAACTTTGTAAAATTGACAGATGGTTTTTGTATCAAATAGAAGAACTCATGCAAAGTGAAGCTTCTATGGATATTGCCCTACTCTCCGATGCTAAGAGACTAAGAGCTGTCAAAGCAGATGGTTTTTCTGATATAAGAATTAGCGAACTAATCAACCAAAAAGAAGGGCTAAATCTTAGCGAAAATGACATCTACCGTGCTAGAGAAAAAATGCTTGTACAACTAGAATACAATGAAGTTGATACTTGTGGAGCAGAATTCAAAGCCCTTACGCCTTATCTTTATTCTACAACGAATATCACAAAAATTCCTCAAAAAAGTCCTATCAAAAGCACAGATAAAAAAGTCTTAGTCATCGGTGGTGGTCCTAACCGTATTGGTCAAGGCATTGAATTTGATTATTGTTGTGTCCATGCTGCTTTTGCCCTAAAAGATATGGGAATAAAGTCTATTATGTACAACTGTAATCCTGAGACTGTCTCAACAGATTATGATACTTCTGATATTCTTTATTTTGAGCCTATTGATTTTGAACGCGTTCGTAATGTCATAGAATTAGAAAATCCTGATGGCGTTATCGTGCATTTTGGTGGACAAACCCCTCTCAAACTTGCCAAAAACCTCACAGCCATTGGTGCAAAAATATCTGGAACAACGGCAAAAGTCATTGACCTAGCAGAAGATAGAAAACTCTTCTCTGCATTCATTGATAACTTAGGACTGAAACAACCCGATAACGATACAGTCATCAATAAAGGAGAAGCCTTAGTCGTGGCGAACCGTATTGGTTATCCTGTGCTTGTGCGTCCGTCCTTTGTCCTTGGTGGGCGTGGTATGAAAACAGTATATTCTGATGCTGAACTCAATCAATATATGGACGAAGCCGTGAGCGTATCCAATGATGCACCTGTACTCATAGACAAATTTCTTGACAATGCCATAGAGCTTGATGTCGATGCGATTTGTGATGGAAAAGATGTGTATATTGGCTCAGTCATGCAACATATTGAAGAAGCTGGTATTCACTCTGGCGATTCTGCTTGTGCTTTACCTCCTATGAGTATCTCAAAAGATTTAGAAGAAGAAGTCAAAGCCCAAACAGCCCAAATTGCCCTTGGTCTTGGCGTGGTTGGTCTGATGAATATTCAATATGCTATTCACAAAGGTGAAATCTACCTCATCGAAGTCAATCCAAGAGCCTCTCGTACTGTGCCTTTTGTCTCCAAAGCTACGGGTGTACCACTAGCCAAAGTTGCCACAAGAGTGATGATACAAGGCGACTTAAGAGAAGCCTTGAAATTTTATGATTCGTTTAATGTCGTCAATTTTGACAAAGAAATTTTAGAACCCAATCTCAAAGGTCATGTAGCTGTCAAAGAAGCCGTTTTCCCTTTTAACAAACTCCCAGGGTCTGACCTTATCTTAGGACCTGAAATGAAATCTACTGGTGAAGTCATGGGACTATCAAATAACTTTGGTATGTCTTTTGCCAAATCACAATTTGCTTCTAAAAATAACATTCCCCTAGAAGGTACACTCTTCATCTCTCTAGCAAGAAATAACAAAGAAGAAGCAGGAGAAATAGGCAAATTATTCACCGATTTAGGCTTTAATATTGTCGCTACCCAAGGTACACATGAAGCCCTACAATCAGCAGGAGTAAGCTCTAGTAAAGTGTTCAAGATTTCAGAAGGTCGCCCCAATATTGATGACATGATTCGCAATAAAGAAATCGCTATTGCTATTAATACTTCCTCCAATTCAGCCAGTAAAACTGATGCAAAATCTATTAGACAATCCGTATTAAGACATTCCGTACCTTATTTCACCACCATCGCAGCAGCGAAAGCTACGGCTATGGCGATTAAAGAGCTTCAAGCCACTAATGGTACACTAGAGCCTAAGGCTTTGCAAGATTATCTAGCGTAGCTAGAATGATATAAAAAGGTATAGTAATCATGAATATATTATATTTCAATGAGATAGAGACTAGAGGCGTAAGTAAACAGTACAAAAAAGTTATAAAATTTTTAGAAAAAAATGATTTCAAATCAGCAGAGGTTAAAAAAATAAGCAATAGTCATTTTTTTAGAGCAAAACTGGATTATGAAAACCGACTTTTGTTTAAGTTTGTCTCTTATGATGGCAAAAGTTATATCTTACTTTTAGAAGTGATTTTTAAT
>FPHM01000316.1_pt1 | contig 12427 bp, 13 predicted proteins | sample 1057441 | NCBI WGS metagenome assembly FPHM01 (sample SAMEA4473311, study PRJEB15554) | hydrothermal vent metagenome | biome: marine basaltic hydrothermal vent biome; feature: marine hydrothermal vent; material: water | place: Pacific Ocean | collected 2011-06-14/2011-07-23 | depth 1155 m | reverse complement strand
CAATAGAGATAAAACTATCAATTTTACTCTCTCTATTTTTGTTTTTATTAACAATTTGATGCTTTATTCTACTTTGAGTTGTAAAAGATAATGAATTAAACTGATGTTGGTTTTTATTATATTTATTGAAAGTATTAAATCTTTTTCTAAAAGCTAATTTTAGTAATCTCTCTTCTCCATATTTATTTAGAAAATATGAGACATTTTTATAAAAAATCTCTTTTTTAGCATTATCTTTGTATTTATTATTATTAAGATTATCATCTATATTTTTTGTTATTCCGATATAGCCATATCTTGACAAAAAGCTCATAACTTTGCTAAATTTAGTTGATTTTTTCTTCACTTCAAATAGTCTTAAATCCCCTTTATTATGGTCTTTAGACCTGTTTTTGTAATATTTTATGACTACTTTGTCTTGAACTTTGAACTCTATCTCTTTTTTGATTAAATCAATTTTATTTCTATATGTTGTCCAAACTTCTACAATAGCATACTCAATATCTTTTTGAGTAAGATAAGGATTGGTTATATTTGGAGCTAACTCTTTTATTAAATCAACTTTGGAATACTCTTTATATTTTGCTATATCCTTAAAAAGAATTTCTGATATATAATTTTTAACCAATCTTAATTGAAATGCTTTATCAAATATCTCATTCTCTTTCTTTTCATTTAACTTATTAGGATAGAAAAATTTGGTTATGACCTCTTTTACTTTTTTAAATATCATCTTCTTAACTTTTACGAATTCTATCTTGCCTTCTTTATGCTATATGGAGATAAATACCTAAATCTCGTGCTAATATTGATATTTTTATCATAAAAAAACCTATTTTTTGTTAGAATATGTGAAATTATATAGTTTTTTTATTATATATAGATTAAATTAGGAGTATATTTATAGCTTTAGTTCTTAAATATTATTATTTTTTGCTACTATTTAGATAAATATTCAAGACTTTTTAGCACAAATGAGACTTAAATCTAAAATTATGCTTTATTACTCTTTTGCTTTACTTATAGCTAAGTGGAATGGTACTCTATCTATCTTGAGTTAACAATGGCTTTTTATTGGGTCAGCTTCACTTAAATGTATAATACCTTGCAGGATAGTTCCCATTGAGCAATATTTCACTAGAATAAAAAACAAACATGGGTGGATTATCTTCTGTTTCACCTATGGGAATGGCTTGGGCTTCGGTGGTATTTATTTTTTTCTCTATTTTCTTTAAAATATCTCTGCTATCAAAATCTTTAATAGAGAATTCATCTGCTAACATATCATACGCATTTTTTTTATCTTTAGAGTAACGTTGTACTTTCTCGGTTAAAAAAAGTGAGTTATCTAGTTCTGAATTTCCACGTTTTAATAGATAAGTTGCCATATCGGAATTTTGCTCTTGTATTTCCATTGCACCCATAACTACAATAGAGACAATAATAACAGACATAATTACCTCTATTAGAGTAAACGCTTTTTTAGTCATCTTTTTTTCCTTAATAATAAGAACTACTATCTCTTAGATTGTATTTATCTTTTATCCATAACTCTTTTGCCTCTTCTATATCATTTACTTTTTTTGCTTTTCCAAAATAACTAGGTAAGTAATATACGCCTTTGTCATTTGTAATAATCATCTGTGTTGTACTTCCATTTGGATATAGATGATAACGTAGACAAATCTTTTTATCTTTAATTCGTCCTAACTCTTCCATTTGAACTAAGTGGTTATCGTTATCAAGCAGATGAACCTCTACATCTTTTCCAAAATCAATACCCCCGTCATAGGCGTTTATATTTTTGTCTTTAATAACGTAACACTCTTTACATTTGTTAATACAAAAAAGCTCTACATCTCCTTGACCTTGAAATGATTTACGAAATGTTTTTTGAAGGGTACTAGGGTCTAAAATCTCTTTTTTTTTCTGCTCTTTAATCGCCGAAGAGAAGACTAAAAAACCAACCAAAGAGACAATCATCACAACAACAATAAGTTCTAAAAGGGAGAATCCTGAACGTTTTGTTGTTGTTTGCATATCTATTTATTACACTCAGAATATTTTATATCTGCATACTCATCAGTACCACCCTCTTTTTTATCTGCACCATAAGAGATAATATCAAATTTATTTCCTGTTTTAATATATATCATTTTAGAACCCCATGAATCTTTTGGTAGATTCTCTAGGTATGCTGATGAAGCATAATTTGTATATTTATCAGGGTCTGGATTTGATTGTAGTGCTTTAAAACCCTCTTCTGTTTCAGGATACATTCCATTGTCGAGTTTAAACATCTTTAGTGCATTAGCTGCACCTTTCATATTTACACAAACCAAATCTACTTTTGCTTTATCTCCTGCACCTACAACCTTAGGAACAACAGCTGCTGCTAAAATTCCTAGAATCAAAATAACAACAAGTAACTCTAATAGAGTAAAAGCTTTTTTTACTGTTTCCCCTTGTTTATCTTTAGTCTCGGTAGTTAAATTATCTTCTTTATATTCAATTAATTTTGTATTTTTTTCTATTTTTGGCTTTATATGGTTAGTCATAATTAAAATCCTTAGTTAAACTTAGTTATAATGATGCAAATTTTACTTGAATTGAGCTTTATTATGGATAAAAGAAAACGAGGTATAGCACTTTTTATAACATTGATGGTTATTGCTTCGATTATGTCTATAATCGCTGTCTCCTTTAGCTATTTAGAAAAAGTACAAAAAGATGCAGGAGCAACTTCTGCTATTATACAAGGGGATTTGCTTTATAAAAATATATCAACTGTTTTAAAAAAATTTTTTCCTAAAAAACAAGATAATTCTGAAAAATTAAAATTAATATATAGTATGCCTCTTAGCTTAACAGAGCCAAAAAGTGGATTTAATCTAAATTTAATCTGTAAACCTTTAGTGACTGCTGTTCCAATCAACTGGTTGGAGAAAGAGTTTATTTGGAAAAAGGCAGAAAAAACAAATTTAGCCAAAGATGTTTTAACTATGGTTATGGAAAAATATTCAATTGAGGAACCAAATGAGTTAGAACGACTGATTATGCAAGAAATCACGGGAAAAAGTAGTCAAAATCAAGACTATACTCCACGACTAAAACAACAAAAAGGTATTATATCACGACAGCAATTTAATAGAGTTATTACAAACTATCGCTTACTCTATGATGACCCAAAAGTCTTATTAGTTCCATGGGAGCGTTATTTTTCATTTACACAGGTTAATCCAAAAACAAAAATAGATGGAGTCTATTTAACAGCAGAGTTTATCTCTGTTGCTTTTGAAATTCCAATAGAAATTGTTTTAGACTCATGGGTAGAAGGAGAGAGCAACTTACGTTCTTTCTTAAAAGATAACTCTATTATAGCTTCTGTAAATAAAGATATATACTCTAAAAAAGCACTCAATGCCATGCATTGTGAACAAACATATGCCTATAAAGAAGGGCAATACAAATTTAATTTTAATTATATTGAAGGAAGGAGTGCCAACTTTGAATTTAACGGCAAAGAGTAATAATAAACTATTAATTTATAGGAAAATGAAAAAAATTATATCGCTAGAAAACTCTATTGACATTATTTTAACACCACAATTTTATACCTTTATTCGTGAAGAGTTAGATGTAAAATTTAGCTATCAAGCTAAACAGATTGCAGAGTCACTTTTTGATGATTATCTTGACCACAACAAAGAGTACCAATATTATGTCTATAAATGCGATAATCTTTGGTGCTTTTTTGCATATAATATTAAAGAAATAGATATTTTTTTAGAGAGTGTAGGTATTGAAAAACATCGTGTTTCCAAAATATACTTTGCACAGCAATTTGTTGATAAACTAGATAAGCCTATTCTTTTAGATGAGAATAGTGTTCTACAGAACATCGATGGGATTGCTACTCTTGTACCTCTACAAATTATGAATCCAAATATAGAATACAACTCTTTGGATATTAATGAATTTAAACTAAAAGGTGGAGTAACTATGGGTTCTTCACTAAACTCATATGTTTCATTAAAAGATACTATTATACTAGGTAGTATCTTTTGTATATTAGGTGGTATCTCTATTTTTGAAGCTAATCGAATTAAACACTCCATTACTAATGATAATCGTAAATTAAGCGAATTACTAGATGAGAACCCAAGATATGGTAGCTCTTTAGTACGTGAAAGTATATTAAGTAAATATGCACCTATTGATAAAAAAGAGCGTAAAAAAAGACAAGCTATTAAAGATATTTCCAGATTCTTATCAAATAAAAGTCAACTCAAACTATTAACAATAGACAAAGATAAAATTCAAGCTAATATTAGAACTACAAATAGAACTGTTACTCAACAGATTAAAGAAAATGCTCTTAATAAAAATTTTAAATTTTCAGGTTCTTCCCTTGATGTGAAAGTTGAGAAAACATTATGAATATTATGACACTGCAACGTTATAAAAACGAAATTATCCTTTTGATTACAGCTCTATTTGCAATTTTTGCATTCTACTACAAAATCTCTGCAACTAATTATGTAAATGAAAATAAAGCATTAATTCAAAAACAGATTTCAGAAATTGTTGAGATAGAGAGTTATAAAAAACAGTGGAAAAGTAAAAATATAGCCAATAAAATCAAAATTTTTAAAAGAATTGTATCTGCTTCTAAAGTCAAACTCTTCTCTAAAAAGTCTTCTAAATTAAAGGTCTTTTATATCAATTTAAATACTAATGAGTTAAATAAAATAACTAATAAGTTATTAAATATGCCTGTGCAAATTATAAAACTTAAAATAAAAGAGATTAATAAAAATAAATTTACAATGGAGTTCACATGCAAATGGTAAAACGAATCATTGGTGGCTTTTTTCTATTAATTATATTATTATGGTTACTTGCCCCAAAACAAGAACTCTATTATCTTTTAGAAAAAGAGTTAAAAAAGAACGACATTATTATCTCTAATGAGACTATTAAAGACAAATGGTATGGACTTGAAATTATAGATGCAGATGTATATGTTAAAGGTGCAAAAATGGCAGAAGTTTCAGAGTTAGACCTCAATATTTTCTTTTTATACAACACATTAAGCGTTAAAAATATTCATGTGAATAAAGCAATGGAAAAGGTTGCTCCAAAAAGTATTGAAGAGATTAAGATTCAATACTCTATTGCTAATCCACTAAATATAGAGGTAAGTGGTAAAGGCTCATTTGGGGTACTAGATGGAAATGTTTCTTTGAGGGATAGACATATTCTTATTAAATTCCCTGTAGCAAAAGATATTAAATCTTTTAAAAAGTTCCTAAAAAAAGATAAAACAGGAGAGTGGAAATATGAAACAAATTATTAGTCCAAAGCTCTTTTCTAGCCTTATATTTTTCTTATCTATCGTATTATTGGTTAAAATAGCTTGGACAACTATCTCTTTAATGTTTTTACCAAGCTCTGGGGAAGAGTTTAACCCAAAAGTTAAAACAAAAGCACTCTACTATAGAGTTCGACTTAGTAATAATTCTGCCGTTATTGCACCAATCATTAAAGCGAAACCTAAAAGAATTGTTAGTTCAATGAGAGGAATTAAACTTATAGCTCTCTATAATGCATCAGATAATATCGTTATAACTGTTGAAAAAAATAGAAAAGCAGTGGTATTAAGTAAAGGCGATAAAATTGATGGATTTGTTCTGAAATCAGCAGGTGCTGACTATGCAATATTTGTAAAAAATGGTAAAGAGTTTAAACTTACACTTAATGCAACAAAAACTATAGGAAGTCAAATTACACCAAGCCATTCAAAAAAACCAGCATCAACTAAACCAAATGCTAATAAAAAAATTAAAGAACAAAATGGAGTAAAAGTAGTTAACCGTAATCTATTAACCTCTTATACTTCTAATCCTAAAAAAATATGGAAAGATATTGGTATTAGTGAAAATAAACTAAATGGAAAACTTCATGGATTTAAAATAAACTATGTTAAAAAAGGCAGTGATTTTGAAAAACTTGGATTAAAACGTGGGGATTTATTAACAGCAATTAATGCTGAAGAGTTAGACAATCTTGGAGCTGTAATGAGCTTGTATGGAGATATAAATAATATAGAAAATTTAACATTAACCGTTGAGAGAAATGGTAAAAGTGAGGATATAGAGTATGAAATTCAATAGATTAGCACTAGGATTAATCTTGGCACTGAGTATACAACTACATGCAGAAAAAGTTGATTTAAAGTTTAATAATTTAAATATTAGTGATTTTATTAAAATGGTTGCAAAAGTTACAGGTAAAAATATTTTAATAGATGGAGAGATAAAAGGAAAAATAAACTTTGTCTCTAATAAACCAATTGAAAAGTCTGAATTAATCCCTTTAGCAACAGCTATTTTAGAGACAAAAAGAATGACCTTAGTTAATAAAGGTAGCTATTATATTGTTGTTAAAAGTGCTACAGCACCAGGTGAAGGTGTTCCTGTTAGCTCTAGGGTTTCTTCACATGGTGATGGTACTATGAGAACCGTTGTTTTTCAACTATCAAATGTAAATGCAGCAGTTATTCGTACTAAAATTAAACCTCTTTTACATAGAAGTGCCAAAATTATCTCGTTTAAAAAGAACAATCTTTTAGCAATTACAGCCTATCCTCATACTCTAAAATCAATAAAAGAATTAATTAATAAGATTGAGAATAGACAATCAAAACAGACTAAAATTATTCGTCTACAAAATGCTCGTGTAAAAGATATATATTCCAATATACAAAATATGGCAAAAGCTATTTTCCCCCAAGATATTATCTCTGAAAGAGTTTCTGTTATGCAAGATATTAGCTCTAATGCTATTATTTTAGTAGGAAAAGAACATAATATTCAACAACTTGAACGCTATATAGAACAGTTAGATTTAAAAGGAGAGGGAAATATACAAAAAATGCATGTTATTCCTCTGCAAAACTCTAATGTTGAAGAGATGGAAAAGATTCTTAGTAAAATTGTACCACAAATGACAGGTGCATCAAATCTAGCACCTGGTTCACCTATAGGAAAAGGGGGTAAACCCTTGCCTAAAGCAGTTATTGCTTCGGATATAGAGAGAAATGCTTTAATTGTTTTAGCTTCAGAAGAGCAGTATCTAAATATTTATGACACCGTTAAAAAACTTGATATTGAAAAGGCACAAGTCTATATTCAAGCCAAAATAGTAGAGGTTAATACAAACTTAGCCGAAAATATTGGAATAAAATATGGATTTAATGGAGGTTCTATTACATCAAATGGTCTCTTCTCGATAGCAGCAAATGCTGGTGCTGGTCCTTTAGCACTTTCAAGTTCACTATTAGGTTTTCTTAATAATTCAACAACACAGTTAGATAAGAATGGAAATTCGTATACGACAAATGATAGACCTTTTAAATTTGCTAGTGGCATATCAAAAGTGTTCTCATTAGGTGCTCAACTTGATTTACTTAAACAAAATGGTGCAGCACAAATTTTATCTAAACCATCTGTCCTTTCAACCAATAATAAAGAGGCAAGTATTTATGTTGGACGTACACAGTCTATTTTAACTCAAGCACAACAGAGTACACAAGGTGCATCAAGCGTTATTAATAACTATTCACGTGAAGATATTGGGATTACTCTAAAAGTAAAACCAAGACTCTCATCAAACAATAAAGTCTCTTTAGAGATAGAGACAACAATAGAAGATATTTTACCTGGTTCAGGAACCTCTGCCGACAGACCTACAACCACAAAAAGGTCAGTTAAAACAACAGCCATTGTAAATCATGCTGAAACCATTATTTTAGGAGGATTAATTAAAAGTGCTGATGGTAAATCTGTTACAAAAATTCCTATACTTGGCGATATTCCAATTATTGGGCGACTCTTTACTTCTAAGGGAAATTCAGGCTCTAAAGTTAATGTAGTTATCTATATTACTCCTTACATTATCAAAAAAAGTTCAGATTTAAGTAGTTTACGTCAACATTTGGATGAGTTAGAGTCTGTTCAACAACAATACAATAAAATTATATTTGACGAACTAGAAAATAGAGTTCAAGACTCTTCTAAAGATGGGCATGTAACTTTTGATTCTTCCTCAAATATGGATGATTTTGATGAAGATGAAGAAGAGATGCCTGTGGGTTTTCCATCTTCCAAAAAAGAAAAAAGAGTAATAAGAAAAAAGAATATTCAAAGAATTACACCAACACAAGAGATTTATACACCAAGAATTGAATCAAGAGTTGAACAAACTCCTCAAACTCAATATATAGATGACTCTTCTAATTCAGAGAATGACTATGTAAGAAGTGACTCGATTATGGAGAGACTAAAAGAGAAAAAACCTATTGATTTAAATCAAATAAATACAGGAATTGAATACAATGAAGGAACAACATTCTCTGATGTTAGTGGAGAGTAAAATGATACAGTTACCACTTTTAGAAAATGTAGATTTAGAACCTTTATGGAGTGAAGGAGTTAATAATAAATTGGCAATGAAACACAATCTTTTGTTTGCCAAGATAGATGGGACTCCTTCGGTTATTTTAGAAAATAGAAATTTAGCAATGGCATTAAATCATCTCTCTACACTTGATATTAACTATCCCATAGTTCAACTTGATTCAGGAAGTTTTGAAAGACTATTGCAAAAATTTAAAGAGATTCAAACTGGTTCTGATTTTGAAAATGTAGATACTACCTCCTCAGATGATATTATTGAAGTAGAGTCTGATTTGCTTGATTTTATTAGGAATTCACAAGATTTACTATCAAATGAAGAGTCTGCACCTGTTGTAAAACTAGTTAATTCTCTCTTTTTTCAAGCCATTAAAAAAGGTGCTTCAGATATTCATATTGAGACCCTAGAGAAAAAAGGAGAAGTACGATTACGAATCAATGGTGCATTAAAGAAGCATTTAGATATTGATAAAAATATTACATCACTGGTTATTTCACGTATTAAAGTTATCTCAAATCTTGATATTTCAGAAAAAAGAGTCCCACAAGATGGACGTACACAAGTAAGTATCTCTGGTAATTCACTTGATATTAGGGTTTCTGTACTACCAACCTATCATGGGGAACGTGTAGTTATGAGACTTTTAATGACTTCTGAAAGTATTCCAACCCTAAAGACACTAGGCTTTAGTGATGATATTACCAAAGATTTAAATAGACTCCTTACACACCCTCATGGAATGATACTTGTAACTGGACCTACAGGTTCGGGGAAATCAACTACTTTACATGCATGTTTACAACATATTGCAACACCTGATAAAAATATTATTACAGTTGAAGACCCAGTTGAATATAATGCTGAAAATGTAAATCAAATTCAAGTTAATACAAAAGTAGGTCTTACCTTTGCAGCAGGATTACGTTCTATTTTAAGACAAGACCCAGATATTATTATGGTTGGAGAGATTAGAGATTCAGAAACAGCTGATATTTCACTGCGTTCTGCACTAACAGGTCACTTGATGCTCTCTACTTTGCACACAAATGATTCTACCTCTGCCATTTCAAGACTTATGGATATGGGAATTGAAGATTTTCTATTAACCTCTACACTCTTAGGTGTATTGGCTCAAAGGTTAACACGAAAACTATGTACTAACTGTAAAAAACCTACTCAATTAGCTCCTACAGTATTACAAGAACTCTCTTTACCTGAAAGGGTATATTTTAAAGCTTCAGGTTGTACAGAGTGTGATTTTACAGGCTACAAAGGGCGACAAGCTGTAGGCGAACTTTTTATAATGAACGATGCAGTAAAAGAGATGATGAAAGATGGACTTAATGACCATCAAATTCGTATACAAATGAAGAAACTAGGAATGAAAACTATTGCAGATAAGCTTAAAGATATGCTTATAGCAGGAGAGACCTCTTATGAAGAGGCTATTCGTATTGGAATTATGGAAGATTAAAGAATGGAAACATGAAAAATAGAAAACTCGCATTTACTCTTATAGAAGTTCTTATCTCTATTACTCTTCTCTCTTTAGTCCTTATGGCACTCTATAAAAGTGCCGATATTTTACGTAATTCAAACCTACATCTTTTCCATTATTTAGAAAAATCAACCAACACATTAAAAGGAAGCAAAACTTTATATATGGATTTGATGCAATCTGACCATAATATTACTATAAAAACAGAAAACAAGTTTCATCGTCTGATTATCAACCACACTACTCACTCTATTCATGGTCTAGCACAAGCAAAGGTTGTTTGGTTGGTCTATAAAGAAAACAATACCCTATTGCGTATAGAAGGTGGGATTTTTCATCTTCCACTAAAAAGTGAAGAGAGAGTTGAAATAGATGTTATTGCCAAGAATCTTGAACTTTTTAAAATCTATAAAAGTAAGAAGAAAGATAAAATCTTAGCCATGATTAAAATAAAAGGTCAAGAGCCACAACTTTTTATGACACAAAATCTTCCATTAAAACCTATTAAACAAAAGAAAAATAAGAGCAGTAATCGCCCAAAGATATAAATTAAACTAAAAATTTAAAACTAATATTAAACTTTAAGTTTAATTTAAATTTAAGTCCACTTATACTATACTTTTATTCTGTATAATAATTAATATTATTTAATATTCTTCTAAGGAATGTAAAATAAATAAGTGCCAATTTTCATAGGTAAATAAGAGTACAGATTTAGCTATAGTTTGACGCAGGACTACTCTCCGTAATTCAAGGAAAACTAGAGTTAAAGATGTGCTTTTAGTTGCCTTTGAAAGTTGGTAGTTATTTATTTTACATTCCTAAATTAGAAAGAGTATACTATAAGGCAAAACTAAAATGATTAAATTTTTATTAACTTACTGGATAGGTATTGCTATATTTTTTGGAATTTTCTATTGGGATGCATCTCCCATAAGTTTACTAATTAATCAATATCAAACAAATTTAACAAGCTATTTAACTTCACTAACCTTAGCAAATGAAATGATGAGTAACTGTCATATTTTTATTAGTGATAACTACTCTTTAATTATTGAAAAAGCATGTAATGGTATGATTCCATACCTTTTCTTTTTATCATCAATTATGGCTTTTCCATCTACCTTATTACATAAAGCTAAATGGGCTCTGTTTGGCTATCTTGTTATCTCTTTAATCAATATCTTTAGAATATGGATGGTTACCCAATTTGTATTACAAGAACGCAATAACTTCTCATTAGCTCATGACCTTTTGGGAAATGCTCTTTTAATTTCAACAGGATTAATGCTTTTTATTTTATTTGTTAAATGTCGTAGAAAGGAATTTTTTTATGGCAGAGATGAGCCAAAATTAAAACTAATAAGTACCTGACCATTTATTAATATGACAGTCGCAAATTAAACAGTTAATTTTAGCTATACTTGCAAAAAAAATTACAGGAGTGACGTATGTGTGTTGAGAGGTTACTAAAAATCATTTTAGCTTCACTATTGGGTATTGTTTTAATGTTAACAGGAATGGGTTCATTAAAACTTGCTTTTTTGTTGCAAGTAAGTGCAATGATTATATTAATAGGAAGTGCATTAACAGGTTCCTGCTACCTTGCCAAGGTACTAAACTCAGCATTTCCCCTCTGTAATGATATGAATAAGGACAATAAATAATGGAAAAAGTCTCATATAAAGATGCAGGTGTAGATATTGATGCAGGAAATGATTTTGTAGAAGCAATTAAAACTGATGTAAAATCGACTTTTGATTCAAATGTAATTGGTGGTATTGGTTCATTTGCAGGTGCTTATGCATTGCCTACAGGCTATAAAGAACCTGTTATTCTTTCTGCTACAGATGGTGTAGGAACAAAACTAAAACTTGCTATTGATAGTAATATTTTTAATACTGTTGGTATTGATTTGGTTGCAATGTGTGTCAATGACCTTATTTGTAACTTTGGTACACCAATGTTTTTCCTTGATTACTATGCAACAGGTCATCTTATTCCAGAAAATGCAAAAGATGTAGTAGCAGGTATTGCAGAAGGATGTAGAAGAAGTGAGTGTTCACTTGTAGGTGGAGAGACTGCCGAAATGCCTGGAATGTATTCTGCTTCTGATTTTGATTTGGCAGGATTTGCCGTAGGCATTGCAGAACGTTCCGAGATGGATACATTAGCAAATGTAAAAGAGGGGCAAGTTATTTTGGCTCTTCCTAGTTCAGGAATTCACTCAAATGGTTATTCGCTAGTTAGAAAACTTTTCTTTGATAAATTAGGAATGAGTTTAGATACTGAATTTGATGGTAAACCATTAATTGAGACTCTTTTAGAACCAACTAGAATTTATGTAAAAGAGTTCAAAGCCAATAGAGATAAAATTAAAGCCTTAGCACATATTACAGGTGGTGGAATTGTTGAAAATTTACCAAGAGTCCTTCCTGATGGAATGAGAGC
>FPHM01000077.1_pt1 | contig 12613 bp, 11 predicted proteins | sample 1057441 | NCBI WGS metagenome assembly FPHM01 (sample SAMEA4473311, study PRJEB15554) | hydrothermal vent metagenome | biome: marine basaltic hydrothermal vent biome; feature: marine hydrothermal vent; material: water | place: Pacific Ocean | collected 2011-06-14/2011-07-23 | depth 1155 m | reverse complement strand
TATTAGTTTTTTATAGACTTCACATACAAAACTTACATCGTTAAATTCTCTCATCACATTTAAATTACCAAGTTCTATTATTTTCTGATTTTCTTTAAAATGCTTTACAATTTTAGGAATTAAGAATTTGTCATCTTGTCCCACCCCTGTATAATTAAAAGGGCGTGTAATAATAATAGGTAGTTTAGAAAAATATCCTCGTGCTAGAGACTCCATAGCATACTTACTAGCCCCATAATGATTGGCAGGTTTAGGACAAAGTGATTCATCTAAGATTTCTATACCTTGATTACCATAGATAGTAGCACTAGATGCTAAAATAATTTTCTGAGGACTTAGATTAAGTTCTATAAAGGCATCTAAAATATTACTCGTCCCAATGGTATTCACTTCATAAAAAGCATTTAGATTATCATGTCCTGCAAACGAAATACCTGCAAGATGAATCAGATAATCAGGTGCTATCTCTTTTAAGACATTTAAAAGCTCTTCTTTTTTACTAATATCACATCTATAATATTTATTTCCTTCTTGAGAGAAAGAAGTACCATAAATATCATAGCCACACTCCCTAAGATAGGAAGAAAGATGTATGCCCGTAAAACTATCAATACCCGTAATTAAGACTTTTTTCATATTTAAAAACTAAAGCCTATTTCATTTCTTCGTAAATCCTCTTTTACCATCATTGCACAAAGTTCTTCAAGTGTACATTTTGGCTCCCAACCAAGCACATCTTTGGCTTTTTGAGGATTTCCAATCAATAATTCTACTTCTGCTGGTCTATAAAACTTTGGATTTACTTTGACCATTATTTTACCTGTGGCTTTATTAATGGCGATTTCATCTTCTGCTTCACCTTGAAACTCCAACTCTATATCCACAGCTTTAAATGCCATTGTCACAAAATCACGCACTGTTTCTGTTCTATTTGTTGCTAATACAAAAGTATCTGCTTTATCTGCTTGAAGCATTAAATACATACCTTCTACATAATCTTTTGCAAAGCCCCAATCTCTCTTGGCATCCATATTACCTAGTTCAATACAATCTAATTTGCCTAACTTAATTTTGGCAACACTATCTGTGATTTTTCGTGTAACAAATTCTCTTCCACGCAGGGGGCTATTATGTATTTTAAATAGATTTGGTCCTGTTGCAAATGTTTTAGATTCAGTTTGAATATCAAAAAACCAACCATCTTCATTATCCGTTTCTGTAATTTTTATCACTTCATTTAATTTCTTTTTTAAATGATTACCTTTATTAGTTTTAGTATCTGTACCAAATTGAGTGTAATAGTATCTCTTTCCATTTTTATATTCAGCTTTTGTTTTTATTGTCTGTTGTGAAAAATCTTTAAAAATATAATTAAGTCCCAAACACAAAGTAGCAGAATTAGTAGTAAATCCTTTATATTTATAAATTTCATGTCCCTTTTTTCTACCATCTGCAAAATAGTAACCATCAAAAAAAGATTTTTTAACCTCTTTTGTTGCATTTAAAATAAAATCTGGAATTCGTTTATTTTTAGAATGTTTTGTATATATATTCTTATGTAGCCATAAGCCAAAATTAGTATCATTCTTAATATCTAGTTGCCAAATATCTTTAGTAGAAGTCTCAAATCCACCTGAACCATAACTATTAACTCTATACTTCCATCCAAATTGAGAGTCTAATTCTACCTCTATCATCAATTGAACCATCACCAACAACAAAACCTATGAATTTGGCTAAATTTAAACTAAGCTCTAAATCTCCATTATCTTTTGGGAATTTAACTTTAAAACACTTGTCTCCAACTTTAATATCTTTGGTTTTTATCTCATTATTATTCTCATCAAAATATACATGGTCATCTGTCGCTTCATAACTTGATTCTCTTGTTTGAATTAATTTCATCTTTTTATCTTTATCTTGGTATGCACAACCAGCTATAATTTTAGTCCAATCTTCACCATTCCAAACAAAATTATTCTCATATTTTTTGATTATACCTTCGTATCTATGTGATTGACTTCTAAACATATCCTCAATGGGTAGAATATCTATCTTATCGTCTATTTTAATAATTAAAGGTGAATTCTTAGGAATACTCTCGTGATTAAACAAAATTCCACTAGAAGCAAACATATCATAAGACTCTCTATAATTCACAACCATCCAATGGGCATACATCTTCGCTGCACCATAAGGACTTCTAGGCCAAAATGGTGTAGTCTCTTTTTGAGGTATTTCCTGTACATCTCCAAACATTTCAGAAGTTGAAGCTTGATAAAATTTAATTTTAGGATTCACTATACGAATAGCTTCTAGTAAGTGAACACAGCCAAGACCTGTAATATGAGCAGTCGCAAGAGGTTGTTCAAAAGACACCCCCACAAAACTTTGTGCTGCTAGATTATAGATTTCATCTGGTTGAATACGCTGAACGATATGAATAGAATTTGCTTGGTCTGTTAAATCATATTCTACTAAATGAAGATTAGCATGATTTTTAATGCCTAACTCTTCCATTCTCCAAAAGTTCACAGAAGAAGTCCTTCTATAAGTACCATGCACTTCATAACCTTTATCCAAAAGTAATTCTGCTAAATATGCACCATCTTGCCCTGTAATTCCTGTAATTATTGCTTTTTTCATTAAATTTTTATCCTTCTTAATATAGAATTTTTATTCTATCTAATTTTCTTAAATTTTTTTACTCTTTAAATCTTCTTTCTTCCTCAAATACCAATAAAACATCAAATAACAAAACACAAAAACAACTACAACAAGTATATTATATTGAGAACTATGTGCATAAAGTGTTGAAAATATACTATGAGGTATCATTAGAATCAAAATGAATAAAGCTGTTAAGGGGTTATTATTCGTAATATTTCTTTGTATGAGCATATGTATATGATAATTATCAGGTTGCATGGGAGAGAGTCCAATGGAAAGTTTACGAAAAATAGAAAATATTACTTCCCATACAGGATAAATTAAAATAGCTAAGACATACCAAGGGCTTACATCCTCATATTCTCCTGCTAAGAATATACCAATGAGGGCTACTAAAAATCCTAATAAATATGCTCCACCATCTCCTAAAAATATTTTACCATAGGGGAAGACTAAGACAAACAACCCTAGCACTGCTCCTGCTGAAACAGAAATGACATAAAGAAGTTCTTCATTATGATGTTCAAAGCTTATCATTGCAAAAGACGCTAGAATGATGAGTACAACACCTGAAGCCAAGCCATTAAAACCATCTATAATATTAATTGCATTCATCATACCTACTATAGCAAAAATACTAAAAAATACACCTACAGCATAGGGTAAAGTAATGCCTAAGCCTAAATAAGTAACGACTGAATGTGTCAACCATACAGCCACAGAAGACGCAAGAATTTGTAAACCCAAACGAATCTTTGGACTTAAAGAATTATGAAAATCTTCAAAAATACCACTCATAAAAGCTAGAATAACAGAAGGTATTAATTTGAGTCCATAAGGCGTTAAAACCAATAGAATCAAAGCAATAATAATACCAATTCCTCCTGCCCTAGGCACAGGTTCGTCGTGAAATTTTTGAGGTTTGTCTTCTTTGTGACAATCTATGAAATAGGAATATTTATGTGAAAGATAGATTACAAGCATAAGTGTAAATAAAGAAATGAAGAAAGCATATAAAAATATTTCTATCATAAGAGTATCTAACCTTAGTATTAAATTAATTAATGTTATTATATCGCATGATTATTAAAAATACTCCTTTTTATCTACTCTTTATACTTACACTCTCTTCTGTATTTTTCACGCATCCTTTTATGGTCTATCCTTTTGATGTCTATACACATTTAGACTGGATTCATATACAAAACACAACAGAGAGTAGTCCTATAAGACAAACATGGCATAGTATTTGGTCTTCTATTTTTCATTTTTTAGATATTGGAAATACAGAAATACTGCTTCGAGCTTCTATTATACACTATACTCAAAGTATTATTATCTTTGTTCTTCTTTTCACATCTAGTCTATTAATAATAAAAAATGTTTTTAAAAACTTAGAAAAACAAATGCTCTATATTTTAGCCTATTGGGTCACAATATTATGGTTTAGTATCTTATCCACCTCATCTGTAGGCTATCACCAAGTTTGGATAATTTGGTATTCTGTCAATTATCAAATTACCTTACCTCTGACTCTCTTACTCTTAGCTATTATAGTTTCGCTTATTTTTGAAAGTATGTCTCTCAAAAAACGCATAATTTATATTTTACTAAGTATTACACTTTCCTTGCTTGTCTTAGCCCTTCATGCCATGGAATATATTTACTTTTTACTCTATATATCCGTACTATTTATTATACATCTTGACAAAATATGGTATTTTTCTAAAAAGCGTCCCTCTCTCTCTTTTTCTCTCTTCATAGCCATAGGGTTAGCTTTCTCCTTTCTTATCATCACAGTAAAAAGTTATAGCTATAGGACTTCTCCTTTACTCGAATATCTAAACTATGAAAAGTTCCCTCTACTCTTCACCGAGATTAGCACAAGAGGCGAAAGAGTCCTAGCTCATTATAATAAAGCATCTTCTACCATCAATGAGCTTATGATTCTCTCTCTTTGTATAATTATTATTTTTTTTCTCATCATGCTTTACCGAAACTACAAACACTATCCTAAACTTCTCAATCAGCGTTTAATGCTCTTTATTTTTATGGCTTCTTTATTTATTTTTATACCTCTCAACAAATACACAGCAGGTCTAGCCTCTTTAATCACTTATGATACAGTATCTTATCGCTTTTATTACAGTACTTTACTTTATCTTATTCTTCCTCTCTTTATTTACTATATACTGGCTATTTATAAAATACAAAAAATATTATTTTTAAATATTATTATAATAGTTGTTTTATTAAGTACTTTATTCTATTCTAAAACATTTTCTACACATCAAAACTATTATAAAAATATTCGTTCTATCTATCATATCTTTCAAAAAGAAAAAATGCAATTTAATCTCAATAGCAAAGAAATACAAAAAATAGGCGAAATACTCAAAAATGATATGTTAAATCAAAAAACTTCTAAACCTTACTACTATTATGCAAGAGATGATATATCCTTTGTAATTAAATTTATTTATAGAAAACCTGTCTTTTATCACGCCAAAGGGTCTAAAAATTATCAAAAAAGTTATGAACAAGATAAAGAGATTACACATCAAGCCATCTTGTTTCAAACCCCAAAAAGCTTTCCCTCTTATAAAAGATTTATACAAAGGAACACAATAAAATGATAAACATAGATAAACGCATCGTCAATGCTATTGTCATTATAGTCTTGACTTTCATCACATTTATTTGGACTTTTTGGATTTTCCATGAGGTATTTCAACTTGATTTAGTCTTATTTATCATAGCTATTAGGCTCATGTCCTCTTTATTATTATTTAAAGATTATTCTCTTTCATGGAGTAAATCTTCTCAAAAAACATTCCTTCGAAAAAGTATTCTTTATATTATTGCCTTTCTTATTTATGTCCCTTTTTACTATAGTCAAGTGCCTCTCTATTTTCTTATCTCAGAACTCTTTCTCTATCTCTTTGCCATTAATTTTCTCATGTATAGTTATTATTATTATATTAATAAAAGTGCAATCAAAAAGACTAGCAATGTGATTATTTATGGTGCAGGAAATGCAGGATTAAAACTCAGACAAGAGTTAGAATTAGGAAAATTTAAAGTGCTTTACTTTATTGATGATGATGCACACCTACAAACACGCAGTATTGATACAGTGAGTATTCTCTCTCAAGCCGAACTTATTTATGAACTAGAAAATCATACACTAACAGTAGATTTACTTATTATTGCCATGCCTTCTATTGCTAAAAAGAGAATTAATAGTATCTATAAAACTTTACACAAATATATCAAGAATATTAAAACTTTGCCTTCATTAGAAGATATTTTGAAACAAAAATCGTTTTCAACACAGCTCAAAGATATTTCTCTAAGTGATTTATTGGCACGACACCCACAAGATTTAGACAAAAGTAAAATCTCTTCTTTTATCCAAAATAAAACGATTCTCATCACAGGTGCAGGAGGGAGTATAGGCTCAGAGATTGTACGACAATGTATAAAATTTAAGGCAAAAAAACTAATCTTATTAGACCATAGTGAATATAATCTTTATCAAATAGACCAAGAAGTCTCTACTTCTATAGAAATCATTCCTATTATGCAATCTATTGTGAACAAAGTATTTTTAGAAAAAACTTTTGAGAAGTATAAACCACAAATAGTCATTCACGCAGCAGCCTATAAACATGTGCCAATGGTAGAATCAAATATTGAAGCGTCTATACTTAACAATGTGATGGGGACAAAAAATTGTATTGATTTAGCTATACACTATAAAGTAGAAAAATTTGTACTCATTTCCACAGACAAAGCAGTGCGTCCGACCAATGTAATGGGAACAACAAAACGCATTTGTGAACTTTATGCACAGAATGTCAAAAATTATTCTACTCAGATTGTGGCTGTACGCTTTGGAAATGTCTTAGGTTCAAGTGGTTCAGTCATTCCTAAATTTCAAAAACAAATAGACAATAATCTCAGTCTCACGGTCACGCATCCTGAAATTACCCGTTATTTTATGCTCATTCCCGAAGCTTGTGAACTCGTACTTCAAGCAGGTGCGATAGGCAAAGGAGGTGAGATATTCATCTTGGATATGGGAGAGCCTATTAAAATAGTGGATTTAGCACAAAAGATGATAGATCTAAGTGGAAAAGAACATCTCAATATAGAATTTTCTGGTTTACGACAAGGCGAAAAACTCTATGAAGAATTACTCCTAGACAAAAGCAATAGCCATACAAAATATGATTCTATTACCATTGCAAAACCGACTTTTTATCCTATTGACAAGCTCAATAAGGACATAGAAGTTTTATTAAAAGAAGAAAATAAACTCAAACAACTAAAAATCATCGTCCCTGAGTTTAATCATAAGAAAAACATATAAAGGAAATTTAGCTATAATATCCTAAACTTTTAAATAGAACTTAGGTAGTAACATGACAAAAAAAACCATATTAGTCACAGGATGTGCAGGATTTATAGGCTCAAACTTTGTGCCTTATTTCTTAGATAAATATGAAGATTATAAAATAATAAATCTTGATTTACTCACTTACGCAGGGGATTTAGAAAATCTCAAAGAATGTGAAGATAATAAAAATTATAAATTTATCAAAGGTAATATTTGTAATAGAAATTTAGTAGAGTTTATCTTTGAAGAATATGATATTCAAGGTGTCATTCACTTTGCAGCAGAGAGTCATGTTGATAATTCTATCAAAAACCCTGAAGTCTTTATGCAAACCAATGTCAATGGTTCGTTTACCCTTTTGGATGTGGCATATAAATATTGGATGAGCAAACCTTTTAGCAAAAAAGAAAGCTATGAAGCTTGTCGTTTTCATCATATCTCTACAGATGAAGTCTATGGCACACTGAATGAAACAGATTTATTCACAGAAGAAACGCCTTATGCACCCAATTCTCCTTATTCAGCGTCTAAAGCCTCTTCTGATATGATTGTACGAAGTTACCAAGAGACTTATGGTATGAATACCGTCATTACGAACTGTTCTAATAACTATGGACCAAAGCAACACGATGAAAAGCTTATTCCTACGATTATACGCAAAGCCTTAGCCAAAGAACCTATTCCTATTTATGGTGATGGCAAAAATATCCGTGATTGGCTCTATGTTTTAGACCATTGTAAAGGTATTGACCTTGTGTATCATACAGGAGAAGAAGGCAATGTGTATAACATCGGTGGACGAAATGAAAGAACAAACTTGCAAATAGTAGATGCTATTTGTTCTATTTTAGATGAAAAAGTACCCACAGAAAATTCTTATAAAGATTTAATTACTTTTGTAGAAGATAGAGCAGGACATGATAGACGCTACGCTATTGATGCTAGTAAACTAGAAGATACTTTAGGTTGGAAAGCTGATGAAAACTTTGATACAGGTATCGTCAAAACCATTGAGTGGTATTTAGCAAAGTATGGAGTGGCGTAATTGTTAGGGTTTTTAAAGGCTATTTTCCAAAGTAAAACACTTTTATGGTCTTTAACTAAAAGTGAATTTAAACAAAGATATGTAGGTAATCTATTGGGAATGCTTTGGGCATTTATTCAACCTGCTGCGATGATTGGTATTTTTTGGTTTGTCTTTCAAGTGGGATTTAAATCTAAGCCCGTAGATAACTTTCCTTTTATTTTATGGCTTGTGTCTGGTATGTTTCCTTGGTTTTATTTTGCAGAAGCCCTTTCTATGGGGACAAATGCTATTTTATCTAATGCTTTTTTGGTCAAGAAAGTGGTCTTTCGTGTGAGTCTCTTGCCTATTATTCCTATACTTTCAGCCCTTGCTATTCATATTTTCTTTATCTTTTTTATGTTTGCTATGTTTATCTATTATGGCTATAGTCCTGAAATTTACTGGCTACAAATTCCCTACTATGTCATCGCCTCTTCTATTTTACTGCTTGGTTTATCGTGGCTCACTTCGTCTATTGTAATTTTTTTCAAAGACATAGGACAACTTGTAGCCATTGTCATACAATTTGGTTTTTGGCTTACCCCCATTTTTTGGTCACTCAAAATGGTACCAGAAAAATACCATTGGATTATAGAACTCAATCCCATGGTCTATATTATTGATGGGTATAGAAATGCTATGATTTATCAGCATTGGTTTTGGGAAGATATTTCTATGATGGTCTATTTTTGGACAATTACTCTACTATTCTTTCTCCTTGGTGCATTTACCTTTAGAAAACTCAAACCCCACTTCGCGGATGTACTCTAATGAATGAACTAGCCATAAAAGTTAAAAACTTACAAAAGATTTACCAACTCTATGATAATCCCAAAGATAGACTAAAAGAGGCATTGAATCCTTTTAAAAAGTCTTATCATCGCGATTTTTATGCCATGAATGATGTGAGTTTTGAAATAAAAAAAGGCGAAACAGTTGGGATTATCGGCAAAAATGGTGCAGGAAAATCCACTTTACTCAAAATGATTACAGGCGTTCTTACCCCAAGCTCTGGAGAGTTACACACCCAAGGTTCAATCGCTTCACTACTAGAACTAGGTGCTGGATTTAACCCTGAGATGTCTGGTATGGAAAACATCTATCTCAATGGCACACTCATGGGATTTTCTCATGCAGATATGGAAAGTAAAATTGACGCTATTTTAGACTTTGCCGATATTGGCGAATTTATTCATCAACCCGTCAAAATGTATAGTTCAGGAATGTTTGCAAGACTTGCCTTTTCTGTGTCTATCAATGTTGAGCCTGATATTCTTATTGTTGATGAGGCTTTATCTGTGGGCGATATGGCTTTTCAGATGAAATGTTTTAAGAAATTCCAAGACTTTCAAAGACAAGGTCGTACTATTTTATTTGTTACCCATGCCCTAGATAGCGTCTTGCGTTATTGTACAAGAGGCATAGTCATTGACGCAGGAAAAATGGTCTTTGATGATGAACCCAAACTCGCAGTAGATGCCTTTAAGAAAGTCTTATCTAATGATTTTTATGAAACCACAGAAGCCCATGAAATAGAAACTATTGCTTCAAATGACAAGACTCTACTCAAAGCCTCATTTGACACCCACAAAGAACTTGATAGCTACGGCAATGGAAAAGCCACGATAATAGATTATGGTATTCTCAATCACAAAGGCAAACCCTCTGATATGATTGATTATAATAGCAAATTTTCTATTATCATCAAAGCCAAATTTTCTGAAACTATTATAGAACCTATTTTTGCTTTTACACTCAAAGATAACAAAGGCTTAGAAATTACAGGCACAAATACCAATATGAAGTATATCACTACAAGTAGCTATGAAAAAGACCAAATAGTTACTGTGAGTTTTACACAAAAAGCCAATTTGCAATTAGGTTCTTACGCCCTTTCTTTAGGCTGTGTAAACCTCAATGAAAAAGGTGTAGAAGTCTATAGCCGTATTTATGATGCTATTTTATTTACTGTGATTGGTTCTGCTCAGATGGTAGGCTTTTTTGATTTGGAGAGTGAGATAGATGTTCAAGTTTAAAAAAACCATTATTTTTATTCTCCTAATAGTTCTGGCAATGGCTATTTGTATTTTTTATGCTTTAAGAAATCAAAAACTCACATGGACATCTATCAATGTTTCTACGACCACACAAGGCGATGCACATCTCATTTCTAAAGGAAATAAACACTTTTTGATTGATACGGGAGCACATAAAGTCGTAGATACAACGCTTCTGCCTTACCTAAAAAAACACAATATTACAGACATTGAAGCTGTACTCATTACCCATCCTCATTTTGACCATTATGGAGGACTAATTTCTCTTTTGGAAAATAATATTACTATTTCAAAAGTCTACATGAATATACCTACACCTGAACAAATGCACAGAGAATGGTGGGGTGGAGAATATAAGCACATGAACTATATCAAAGAATATACAAAAAAGTATGCCGTACCTCTTCTTTCTATTAGCAAAGGTTTAAAGTTAGTCTTTAATGAAAAATCGTATATAGAAGTTTTATATATTTATGATGGTATCAATACGCCTATAGGCTCTACAGATATTAATGATATGTCGGCGATTACTATGCTCTATGATGATAAAAATAAATTCTTACTTACAGGAGATTTAAACATGAGATTAGGGACTTATCTAGCAGAAAATGCCAATGATATTCAAGCCCCTATACTCAAAGCTCCTCATCATGGAGCAAAAAGTTTAGCACCCAATAGCTTTTTTAAAAAAGTCGATCCAAAAGTCCTTATTGTCCCTGCTCCAGCAGGACTTTGGTGTAGTGATAGGTCTAAAAGACTCCGAGAATTCTCTAAAGAAGAAGGATATGAGACCTATATCAATGGAATTCATGGTCATATTACAGTGACTTCACATGAGAACAAGACAATTATCACCACAGAAAAATCTCCAAAAGAGATATGTAAAGAGGTTCAATGAGTGCAATATTAAATAAAAGATTTTATACAGGAACAGACCATTATAGTGATGGAGATATAGAAGATGAACTTCTTGAAATCGTCAAAAATCATAGTGATTTTAGTGATATTTTAGCCAAAGACACAAGATGGCCTATTCTTTATCATCTCTCTCCTATTCGTCAAAATATTATTAATTGGTATCCATTTAGAGAAAATGCTTCTTGTTTAGAAATTGGTGCAGGATGTGGAGCGATTACTGGGGCATTGTGTGATAGTTTAGAACGCGTTACTTGCGTAGAACTTTCACAAAGAAGAGCTTCTATTAACTATGAAAGACATAAAGACTATGACAATTTAGAAATCATCGTTGCCAATCTCAATGATATAGTCTTTGAAGAAAAGTTTGATTATATTACCCTCAATGGTGTTTTAGAATATGCTGGTTCTTTTACCAAAACGGATAATCCTTATGAAGATTTTTTAAAGCAAATAAAAGCCTATTTAAAACCTCAGGGAAAACTCATTATTGCCATAGAAAACCGTTATGGCTTAAAATATTTTTCAGGGGCAAAAGAAGACCATACAGCCAAAGCTTTTGATGGACTTACTGGCTACAAAGACAATGATACTGTGCGTACTTTTGGAAAAAAAGAATTAGAAGACTTACTCTCTACAAGTGGCTATGACAATCAAGATTTTTATTATCCCCACCCTGATTATAAAATGCCTTTAGAGATTTATTCTTCTGATTTTTTGCCAAGTAGTACTGCAAACCTAAGTCCTGCTCCCAATTTTGATTATGAACGCTTTGCCCTTTTTGATGAGAGTGATGCCTATAAAGGGATTATAGAAAATGGACAATACGAATTTTTTGCCAATTCATTTTTGGTTATTTGTGGAGAATAGATGAACATACATTATGTAAAAAATAACTCTGAAAGAAATAAAGCCTTTCAACTCAAAACCATTATTTATGAAGAAAATGGGCAAAAGATTATCAAAAAACAAGCCCTCACTAAAGAAGCCATTCCTCATCTCAAAAAGATGAAAGAAACTTATGAAAAATTAACTGCGAGTATTATTGACCCAAAAGTAAAACTTGCCAAAATTATTGCTGAAACAAAAGATAGCCTTTGCTTTGAATTTATTGATGGGGAGAGCTTAGAAAGCAAATTTAACCATGCCAAAAATCAAGAAGAAAAACCAAAAAACTTTCATCTGTAGATGTCAATAAAAACTATGAAGAACTTTTTGGAACACTAAACTTTTCTAGCTTAGACAAGGCAATAGGCTTTGATGGTATTTCTAATATTGACCTTATTTTTTCTAATATTATTTATAAAGACGATGCAATTTATCTCATAGATTATGAATGGGAAGTTGAAGACTCTTTGCCTATAGACTATATTATTCACCGTACTTTAATGATGGTAGAGAGTCTCAAAGACTTAGATAAATATCGTTTGAACAATCATTTTCTCTATCTTCGCATGGAAAGACACTTTGTAGATAAATATGTCATGAAAGACGGATTTTATT
>FPHM01000213.1_pt1 | contig 12674 bp, 19 predicted proteins | sample 1057441 | NCBI WGS metagenome assembly FPHM01 (sample SAMEA4473311, study PRJEB15554) | hydrothermal vent metagenome | biome: marine basaltic hydrothermal vent biome; feature: marine hydrothermal vent; material: water | place: Pacific Ocean | collected 2011-06-14/2011-07-23 | depth 1155 m | reverse complement strand
TTTGATTTGGCTTCATAAACCATATAATCGCGTGAAAGTATGTCTATCCATATCTTAGAATAAAGCCTCAAAGTCTTCAAAGAAGCTGTGACTTTCATCGCAAATTTCATGTGTTCTGCTTTGCTATTTTCATAGCCCAAATAGGCACTCACTTCAGGAATAAGGTCTAAACGCAAAGTATCTTCTTTTTTACCCGAAGCCAAATGCAAGGCAGAACGCACCCGAAACAAAAACTCTAAAGCTTTGGCAAAATAACGGTAATCGTTATCTGTAATCACTTCTATAGGTAAATTACGAATATTATTACTGTTAAAAAGGACTTTTCCTATCCAATAAATCAAATTGGCATCTCTAAATCCTCCCACACCATCTTTGAGATTAGGTTGCATAGTCAAAGGATATTTTTGATGTTTCTTTGCTTGTTCTTTTAGCTTATCTTCTATAAATTTTTGGGGATTGTCACGGCGTATTTTAGCAATAGCATTTTCAACTTCTGTCCACAAAAAGAGTGAACCTTGTACAAGCCGAGATTCAATCAAAGCTGTTTTAATCGTTGTATCCGTACGCGATACTGCCAAGAGTTCATCTACTTCATGCACACGATGACTTAGCTTTAGACCCGTATCCCAAAGAATATAGAGTATTTTTTCTATCATCTTTTCCATATTATAACCTGAGACATTTTTATATACTAGCATCAAATCAATATCAGAATACACACAAAGTTGTTCTCTTCCATAAGAACCCAAAGCCACCATCGCAATAGGAAGAGAATTTTTCATAGGCACATAATCCCCAAACATCTCTCTTTGTGCTACTTTATAAATAATTTTGAGTACCTCATCTATCTTTTTCGTATGCTTCACCAAAAAGTCTTTTCCTCCAGAAGTAGCAAAAGTATATTTGAGCGTATCAAAGTAGATTTTTATCTCTTTTTTGAGACATTTTGCTATCTCAAAATCACTGGCATTTTCGTACATTAAATTTTCAATTTGTAGATGAATATTTTGCATGAGCTAATCCTTAAAATAGATATGAGCTGTTATAATACCCAAAATAACTAAGGGATAAGAGAAAATGGATTTAATAGAAAAAGTGCGTAAAAAAATAAGACTAACCCAAGCAGAAGGCGAAGCACTCTATGACCTAGACCTCTACACTTTAGGGGAACTCGCAGACAACATTCGCAAAGAAAAACACGGCAATAAATCTTATTTTAACATCAATCGTCATATCAATCCTACCAATGTCTGTGCTGATGTTTGCAAATTTTGTGCCTATTCAGCCTCTCGAAAAAACCCAAACCAATACACCATGACCCACGAACAAATCTTGGACATTGTCAAAAATTCTGTAGCCAAAGATGCCAAAGAAATGCACATCGTCTCAGCCCACAATCCCAATGATGGCGTAGAATGGTACATGGGAGCGTTTAGAAAAATCAAAGCCCACTATCCCCAAGTACACATCAAAGCCATGACAGCTGCTGAGATAGACTTTATCACAAGAGAATACGGACATTCTTATGATGAAGTCCTTGATATGATGATAGAAAATGGTGTAGATTCTATGCCTGGTGGAGGGGCTGAAATCTTTGATGAAAAAGTGCGTGAATATCTCTGTAAAGGCAAAGTCACTTCTTCACAATGGCTAGAAATCCACCAAAAATGGCACGAAAGAGGCAGACAAAGCAATGCCACCATGCTTTTTGGTCATGTAGAAAGCCGTGCCAATAGAATTGACCATATCATTCGTCTGCGTGATTTACAAGACAAAACGGGAGGCTTTAATGCTTTTATCCCCCTAGTCTATCAAAAAGACAATAACTTCCTAAGAGTAAAAAACTACCCCTCAGGACAAGAAATCCTCAAAACTTACGCCATATCAAGAATCCTACTAGACAACATCCCCCACATCAAAGCCTACTGGGTCACAGCCACAGTAAACCTAGCCCTCATCGCCCAAGAATTCGGATGCGATGACCTAGATGGCACCATAGAAAAAGAATCCATACAATCCTCAGCAGGTTCACAAGGAGCAAACGGCATGAATTTAGATGAGTTTATTGCCTTGATACAAAATTCTGGGTTTACTGCTGTGGAGAGGGACTCTTTGTATAATGAGTTGAGGGTTTATAACTTATAAAAATGTCTTATATTGAAGTCTAATTTCATTTGACTTTAGCTATAATATCTCAAAAGGTATCATAATGCAATTACAGTTAAATATTAATGATGTTAAAGCAAATATATTTTTAGAACTTTTAGAAGTGTTTAAAAAAGATAATCTGGTCAAAGATTACACTATTATAGATACACTCAATGATTATGAAAAAGAGCTACTTAGTGATTTAGGAGATTTACATCTTTCTATGAAAAAAGACGGAAAAAAAACAGATAAATTTATAGAAATAACTAACTAAATATGAAACTTCAAGTTATTGAAAAGCCACACTACCAAAAATCTTACAAAAAACTTTCTAAGCACTATAAACATATCACTTCCGATATAGATAAATTTTTAGATGCTATTTCGTCAAAAGATGATTTGGGTATAGAATTGAAATCCAATGTATTTAAAGTTAGAATTAAAAACTCGGATAAGAACAAAGGTAAAAGTGCAGGATATAGGCTTATTAGCTATATCAAAATAATAAAAAATGAACTACACCTACTCTATATTTATGATAAAAGTAAAATAATAAATTTAAAAGAAGAAGATATTGATAAATTGGTTTTAGAACAGATTGATTTAAATGAGTAGAATAAACAACCTACTACCCCTACCAAGAATACCAACAAGACCTAAAGACTTTAACCAAAAAAATAGATAAAAAATTTGATGCAATATTAGGTATTGCAAGAGGTGGATTGTGTATGGCTCAAATGTTAGGGGAATTTTATGATTTGCGTGAGGTGTATGCGATTAATACAATTGGATATGAAGGGACGGAGAAATTGAATCAAGTCAAAGTATTTAATATTCCTAAACTCTCAGAGTGTAAAACTGTGCTGATTGTCGATGATATTGTGGATTCTGGGGATACTTTGATTGAGGTTTTGAAAGTTTTAGAGGCGAAATATCCTAAGATTAAATTTTTGACGGCTTCACTTTTTTATAAGGCTAGAGCGAAGATAAAACCTACATGGTATGTGAAAGAGCCTAAGGGTTGGATAGAGTTTTTTTGGGCTGTGGATTTAAATTCCTAAGCATAAAAAGCTATAATATAAGTTATGCAAAATAAAAATGACTTAGACTTACTCATACCAAAATCTATTGATTTCACTCATGATGACCACCCTTGTGCCTATATTCCCAATAAACGCATGAAAATGAATTATAAGCAAGTAGAAATGGTTTCTAAGACCTTTGCTACGGCTGTGGCTCAAAGAGGTTGGCGACGCTTTGGGAAGAGTTTTATTTATCCTCTTTGTTATGGCTGTACGGAGTGTAAGAGTCTGAGAATTGATGTGTCTAATTATAAATATTCTAAATCCCAACGAAAAGCCATTAATAGAAATGAAAAGACGAAAATTTCTATTCAAGAACCCAGTATGCGTAAAGAACATATTGCTCTTTATAATAAATACCATGCCTACAAAGCCAAAAGAGATGGTTGGAATCATCAAGATATTTCTATGCAAGAATATTATGAAAACTTTATAGATGGAGCGCATGATTTTGGCAAAGAACTACTTTATTATATTGATGACAAGCTTGTTTGTGTGGATTTAATTGATATTTTGGATGATGGAATATCAGCAGTCTATTGCTATTATGACCCTGATTATCCTCGTTTTTCTTTAGGCACTTATTCCCTACTCTACCAAATCAAACTTGCCGAAAACTTGGGGCTTGATTGGGTATATTTGGGATATTGGATAGAGGGGAATAAAGCCTTTGAGTATAAAGAAAACTTTGAACCTTTGGAAATATTAGAAGGTTATCCTCGTGTAGTTGAGAAACCTAAGTGGAAAAAGTGGTCAGAGCGAAAACCTAGTGAACTTAGGCTTTAAAAACCGTTCCACCTTTATGCACTCCTTCTAACAAAAAAGACTTTACATCAAATAAATCAAAACCAGAAGCCAAGAACATTTCTTTATTATGAGATAAAATAAATTTTCCTGCTTCTAGTTTAGAATATATAGGGTTATTTATTTCTACTTTGGGAATAGTGTCAAGCTTTTTTATGGCTTTATTGTCTCTACTATAAGTAGAGATATTAGATAAAATAACGAGCATATCAGCATTAAAAAAGTGTGTGACAAAGGCTGAGAGCATATCATTATCCCCACGGCTCAATTCATCTATACTCACCGTATCATTTTCATTGATAATAGGAATAATATCTTGTTCTAGTAGTCTCGTAATGGTATTTTTTGCATTGGAAATATAGGCTTCTGAAGGTAAAAGCACTTGCGAGGAAAGCATATTAAAAGAATCAAAGAACTCTTGATAAATACTCAAAAGATACGGCTGACCAATAGAAGCTAAGACTTGTCTATTAATCGTATCGCTTTTATCAAGTTTCAGTTTCGTATATCCTGCTGATATTGCTCCAGAACTTACCAAAATCACTTCAAAGTCTGCTCTTTTGAGTGTGACAATGAGTTTGACTAGTTCTAGCATTCTTTCTTTGGCAATGCCTTCTTTTTCGCTCAAGACATAAGAGCCTACCTTGATGACAATACGCTTTTTAGGCATCTGCCTCATCTTCTTCTTTTACACTTTTAATATAATCGCCCAAACCATATCTGAGAGCTTCTGTATTGATATGAGCCACAGAAGAAATAGGCAAGACAAATAAGGCTTCATCACTTGGTAATGCTACCCCAAAGTCTCTTTCAAATCCATAAGAAAGATATTCATCTTTGGCTTTATATTTTGCCATCGTTTTATTGGCTTTGAGTCCAATATCATCTAAGAAAGTTTGGGTTAGAGTATTCACTTCATCTATGGATAAAGAATCTATTTTGGTAATGGCTATAGCATATTTACGCGTAGCTAGAGTTTTTGAATAGCGTTGAAGCTCTACAAGTAAAGTTTCGTACTGATATTTCATCTCTCTGTAATTGGCTGCGTCAATCATGAGTAACAGCGTTTTCGTGCGTTCAATATGTTTGAGAAATTCAAGCCCCAAGCCTCTACCATCACTCGCCCCCTCAATAATCCCAGGAATATCAGCCATCATAAAAGAATCATACTCTCCCATGTGAACCACGCCAAGCTTTGGTGTGAGCGTAGTAAATTCATAGTTCGCTACTTGTGGTCTAGCATTAGAAAGTGTGGCAATGAGTGTAGATTTTCCTACATTTGGATAGCCTACAAGCCCAATATCAGCAATGAGTTTCATCTCTAGGCGAATTTGCTTAGTAATCCCTGGTAGCCCTGGTTGTGCGTAAGTGGGTCTTTGATTACTAGAACTTTTAAAGTGCATATTACCTAAGCCACCTTTTCCACCTTCCAAAAAGAGAATTTCTTCACCTTCTGTGACTAAGTCCATGAGTTCTTCGCCTGTTTCCATATCCACCACAGTTGTCCCTGGAGGTACGGTAACAATCATATCAACGCCTTTGCGTCCATAACATTTACGCCCCTCGCCTTGACGACCATTCTCAGCTTTGATATGTCTGCGACCTCTTAGAGCTGTGAGTGTATCGGTATTGTTATCTACTTTGAAAATCACTGCACCTCCACGCCCTCCATCACCACCATCAGGTCCACCATTGGCGACAAACTTTTCTGTCCAAAATGAGATAGAACCAGCCCCTCCTTTACCTGAACTTATCATCAACTCTACACTATCTACAAACATATCCAAACCTTTATACTAATTAATGCTGAAATTATATCTAAATTGGAGAATATTATTGCTATAATTTTTCTTTTCATACAAAAGGTGTATACATGACTCAAATACAAAAAAAATCTCTTCCTCTTTTGGCTATTTCCTTATTCTTTTTAAGTGCTTGTCAAAGCTATAATGATGCTTTTGTAAAAAAAGGGAAAGCCTATTATTATCATAGTGATATATATTTTGGAAAACATTTAAGCAAAGACTATAAAAAGGGAATTGTAGATGGTTGTGTGACTTCAAAAGGGAAATATCAAAAGTCTCATAGCTTATTTCGTACGAGTAAAGACTATGAAAATGCTTGGTTTTTGGGAAGAAATAGATGTAGGCATCTATTGAATGTACAAAAATAAACAATATATCTAAAATAAATTAGATATATTGGGGGAACTTATGCAGGAACTACAGAAACATTTTTTTGTTTGCTTGTTCTGTTACCAAATTTAACAACACCCTCAACAAGTGCAAAAATTGTATGGTCTTTACCCATGCCAACGCCATTACCAGGGTGTACTTTCGTACCTCTTTGTCTGATGATGATGTTACCAGGAATGACTGCTTCGCCACCAAATTTCTTAACGCCTAAACGACGACCAGCTGAATCACGGTTATTCTGAGTGGACCCTTGTCCCTTCTTATGTGCCATTGAATGCTCCTTTTAGTACTTAATTTTTTTGATGCTTATGCAATACTTGTAATTCTAACTCTTGTAAAGTTTCTTCTGAAACCTCTTTTGAGTTTTGAATCTTTTCTTCTTCTCTTTTTAAAGATAATTACTTTTTTATCTCTACCTTCATTAACAACTTCACCCTTAACGATAGCACCCTCTACAAAAGGAGTACCTACAGTTAATTCACCGTTATCTAATGCTAGAACTTCTTTAAATTCTACTACTGTCTTTGGCTCAAGACCCATATTATCAAAAGAGATAATATCACCCTCTTGAACTTTGAATTGTTGACCACTTGCTTTTATGATTGCGTACATTGCAAATCCTTTACTAAATCTATGTTTTTTAAAAGTTTGCAATTATACCCAAAATAATTTAAACTCTTATTTAATAGCTATACTCAACACCCGTCAAAGCAATACAATCTATCTCAACCAGTGCATTTTTGGGCAAAGTCTTCACAGCCACTGTAGAGCGTACAGGCTTATGTTCTCCAAAATATTCGGCATAAATCGTATTCACTGTATTAAAATCATTCATATCAGCTAAAAATATCGTCGTTTTCATCACATTTCCCAGACTAGAACCTCCTGCTTTCAAAACAGCAGAAAGATTTTTCATCACTTGATGCGTTTGAATACTTACATCCTCTTCAAGCATCACACCCTCAGGAGTCAAAGCAATTTGACCAGAAGTATAAAGCATTCCATTGACCTCAACAGCTTGTGAATAAGGTCCTATGGCTTGTGGTGCTTCTACAGTAGAAATAAATTTCATATTATTTTCTTTCATAGAAGATATAAGAAGTAGAATAATCTGAGAATTCAAAATACACTTTTTTCTCGCCTTCATCTTTTTGCCCATTAAGATTTAAATCATCAATACCATAACCATAACGATAAGGACGACTTCCACCATCAGCCGTACCCTTTGCCGTAGAAAGCTTATCAATTTCAATAAATTTATGCACAAGCTTCTCTCCTGCATATACATCTAAGACCCCATTTGTCCCTGTCCAATTTTGTAAAGAACGGCTCAAAGAATTCTGTGTCTCTTGCGTACATCCCACCAATAATAAAGATATTGCTACCAATAATAAACTTTTATGTTTCATGTTTTCTCCTAAGTTGTATAAAGTTATGCTTTTGGCATACCAAATTTCTGTGTAATGAGTTCCCCCATCTTATTGAAGTAAAGATAATACAATTTATCCTTTAATACTTCAAGACCTGCAAGGTAACGCAGGGCTAAATTTGCCTGAAGTGAGCCAATATGCATCACAATAGGAGTAGTAATCCTGCTGGTTTATGGTCGGAGATATTAAATACCTGAAAACTTGCCTTATCAAAAAAGCAAACCTGCCCATTAAATTCTTCCACAGAAGCATAAATCCAAGGCGTTTTCATCCCTTTTGCATGGCTATCAATAGCGTGGCGTACGGGTAAATTATCCGTTGCATCTAATATCAAATCATAAGCATATCCCAAATCCTTAAAACTATCAAAATCCATATCAAAAGCATTGACCTCAACAAATGGATTTTTACTCTCTATCAAATCACAAACAACTTTTGCTTTATTCTTCCCCTCATCAGCCAAAGTAAACCCAATCTGCCTATGAATATTATGCCCCGACACCGTATCAAAATCCACCATATCAATCTGCCCAATCCCACTCGTACCCAAAGCCATAGCCAACGAACAACCAAGCGTCTCCTCACCCCAAAGCTGAATTTGTCTGTTGAAGTATTCTTGTTTTGTCATATTTTTCCTTTTTCTCTATATTTCAATTTACTAATATTAGGTATTTTTATAATATGTAGGGTCGGTTTACCGACCAATAAAACATTTAAATACCAAACTATGGTCGGTAAACCGACCCTACAAATAAGTTTTAATAGATTCAATAAAATTCATATCTAATTGTGTTGTATCTAATTGATAATTTACTTGCATAATTTTACCTTTCCATTAATAATTATATTAAATATAGCATACTTCCCTCTTTAAAGTTCAACCCTGCTCCCCTTGCTCAATCACAGAAATTTTCATCTTCGCTTCTTCTATGCGTGTTTGGGCTTCTTTGATGGTGGCTAAACCTTCTTCGTAAAGTTTTACAGAAGCTTCTAGGGTGATTTCTGGGTTCATTAGTTCTTCTAATAGGGCTTTGGAATGTGTTAGTTTTTCTTCAAATGTTTGTGCTTTCATGTTAATATCTCCTTGATATGTGTATCAAACTTGTCTAATTCTACCAAAAAGGCATCGTGTCCATAGTCGCTTTGGACTTCCAAATAAGTATGAGGCTGTTTATTTCTTTCCATCATTTTGGCGATGTGTTCCATCTCTGAGGGGAAAAAGAGATAATCAGAGGAGAAAGAAATGAGATGGACTTTGGACTTGATACGCAAGATGGCTTCGTGCAAAGAATCATAGCCACGGCTTAGATTAAAGGTATTGATGGCTTTGACGATATAGAGATAAGAGAGAGGGTCAAAAAGACGGGAAAAACTGTTGGTATTGTATTCCATATATCTTTCGACTTCATAACGCCCGAAGAGTTCAAAAAGTCCATCGTTGTTCACATAGTTTCGTCCAAACTTATCGTCCATAGAATGAGGAGAGAGATAAGAAATATGCCCTGCGATGCGACCAATGGCTAGACCGTCTAAGCCTTCTTCTTTGAAGGCATCTTTTTCATACTGTCCATGATTAAACCTTGGGTCTCGTCTGATGGCTTCTACGGCTACTTTGTTGAATGCTATTGTCCAAGGACGCGTGGCATAGGTTGAGGCTAAAGAGATAATATCATCTGCAAAGTTGGGATAATCTACAGCAAATTGTAAGCCTTGCATTCCTCCCATAGAACCTCCAACAATGGCTCGTAGATGATAAATTCCCAAGGTAGAAAGTAACTCTTTTTGTGCATGAACCATATCTTTGATAGTGATTACGGGGAATTTGAGACGAAAAGGTTCTTCGGAGGGATAATTTGCAGACATAGCACCTGTAGAACCAAAACAAGAACCGAGGACATTCGTAGAAATTACAAAGTATTTTTCTGTATCAATGGCTTTCTTATCACCAATGAGTCCGTCCCACCACCCTGCTTTTCTATCCCCTTCATAAGTCCCTGAAGCATGATGTGAGCCTGAGAGTGCGTGACAGATTAAAACAACATTGGACTTGTCTTGATTGAGCACACCATAAGTCTCATAGGCAAGACTATAAGGTTCTAAGATGCGTCCACTTTCTAAGTAGAGTGCAGAGGTAAATTGGGCTATTTTTGTTTCGATTTTCATAAATGATAGTTTATCGTATTTAGGCTTATAAGAGAAACTCTAATATTTGACTTCAATTAACCTTTGACTACTATAATAGGCTTCACAAGAAAAGGAAAAAACACTATGATAAATATACTTATGATTGAAGATGACCCAGAGTTTGCAGAATTATTGATTGAGTATTTGGCTCAATATAACATGAAAGTCACAAACTTTGAAGACCCTTACTTGGGACTTAGTGCTGGAGTGAAGAAATATGATTTATTGATTTTAGACCTCACACTCCCTGGAATGGATGGCTTGGAAGTCTGTGAAGAAGTGATGCAAAAATATGATATTCCTGTGATTATCTCTTCGGCACGGTCAGATATTAATGATAAAGTCAAAGCCCTTGATATTGGTGCTGATGATTATCTTCCTAAACCTTATGACCCCAAAGAAATGTATGCAAGAATACTCTCTTTGTTAAGACGCTATTCCAAATCACAAGACAATGCCCTCTCTTCAGCCAAAAGTGATTTTGAACTCAAAGGCGATACCTTATATTTTAAAAAACAAGCACTAAACCTCACTCCTGCTGAATTTGAAGTGCTTAATCTTCTTGTTAAAAATCAAGGGATAACCCAATCACGCGAACAAATTATCAATACTTCTGGCAATATGAGCATAGATTCACAAGGCAAAAGTCTTGATGTCATCATCTCCAAAATACGCTCAAAAGTCGGAGACAACAAACGCATTCAAGCTGTGCGTGGTGTGGGTTATAAACTGGTATGATAATTACTTCTTTGCGTTCTAAGATACGGGTGGTTTTTTTTCTTACCCTACTCTTACTGGCTTCTTTGTTTGTATTTTCTATTAAATATGACCATGCAAAGATAAAAGAACGCAATATTGCACAAGAACATGCAATTTCTCATTACATCTATAGCTATTTCCTAAAATATAACCGTATTGATACAGCCTATTTAGAAGCACAAAATGTCTCTTTAATTACAGACAAAGGAATGCTTATACAAATAGAAGGATTTTTTAAAGAAAAAGGAAAACCCAAACACTATATGGTAGGGACATATAGGCTAAAACGCATTATGGCTATAAGTAATGATAGATTCAAACTTATCTTAGAAAATAAAAATCAAGTGCCATTTCCACTCAAAAGGGTTTTGATATTCTCTACGGTCTTTCTTCTTATTATTATGCTTTATCTTTGGATTATGAAAAGTTTTAAGCCCCTTACTAAGCTCAAAAAAGAGATACAAACCTTTTCAGAAGGCAATTTGAATATAGACTGTAAAAGTGATAAAAAAGATGAGATTGCAGAAGTTGCCAATGAATTTGACCATGCCGTAACCATGATAAGAGAACTGCTAGATTCACGACAACTCTTTCTTCGTGCCATTATGCATGAACTCAAAACCCCTATTGCCAAAGGTCGCTTCGTTGCAGAAATGATTCCTGATGAAAAGCATAGAGAACGCATACACGGTATTTTTGAACGCCTGAATATGCTTATTGATGAATTTGCTAAAGTAGAAAAAATTACTTCGAATAATTTTGATTTAAAGCGAAAATTTTACAGAATGTCTGACCTCTTTGAAGCCAGTGTAGATATGCTTATGATAGACAATCCTCAACAGTTTTTTAATCTTGATATAGAAAAAGACTATCAAAAAGAAGTAGATTTTGAACTTTTTACCCTTGTGATTAAAAATCTCTTAGACAATGCACTCAAATATTCTCATAATAAATGTGTCACAGTGATTATCTCAGAAGCAGGAATAGAAATTATGAATGAAGGAGAAAAACTCCAAGAGCCTTTAGAAAATTATTATAAACCTTTTCATACTTCCAAAAAAGGCTTAGGCTTGGGGCTATATATAGTAAAAAGTATTTTAGATATTCATGAGATGCAATTAGACTACCTCTATAAAGAAGGTGCAAATTGGTTTAGAATAAAATAAAGCGTTAAGCCTTAGTCTTCTGTCTTTAAATCTACTAATTCACTTAATAGTTCTTCTATTTCTTCCTCTTCAAGCTCATCTCTTCCCAATTCTTCTACAATAGCAAAACATTCTGTACGCATATCACGCATTTCTTCAAGGTCTTCTCTTTGTTCCTTTGAAGCATTTTTACTTTTATCAATAGCTAAAAAGAGTTCATCAATAGCAATTTCTAAATCAGGTATTATTTCTATCTCTAAAAGATTTTTAAGTTTATCGGCTGATGTCATAAGGTATCCTATTTACAATTTTCGCATATTATAGCAGAAACTCATTAGCGTACTATCTTAATTGACATATTTTTTCTACCATATTTTCGTGCCAGTTTATAAAGTTTTTTGGCATTATTCGTATGTAAGCGTACACAACCATGTGAAGCAGGTCGTCCTAATTTACGCGTAGATTTTGTCCCATGAATAGCATAGTTTCCATCATAAAAAATAGTATACGGCATAGGAGAATTATTATAAAGACTAGAATAGTGCATCTTTTTCACAACTTGTGCTTTAAAATTTCCTGTAGGGGTTCGATGTCCTTTTCTTGCTGTAGACACTTTCCATGTATGAAGTAATTTCTTACCTCTATATACATTCATTCTTTGTTGAGAAATATCTACTCTTGCTGTAATATGCCCTTTTTTTCCCGTTATTTTTTCTCGTTTTTTTGCAAGTTTCTTCTTCTTAAGTTTTTTTGCTTTGGCATCTTTCTTTTTCTTCGCAAGGCGTTTTTTTTCAAGCTTTTTCTTTTTTGCAAGTTTTTTCTTTTTTTGAAGCCTTTTATTTTCAGCAAGTTTCTTTTTTTTCAATTTCTCTTTTTTTGCGAGGCGTATTTTTTCAAGCTTTTTTTGCTTTGCAAGTTTCTTCTTTT
>FPHM01000306.1_pt1 | contig 12883 bp, 9 predicted proteins | sample 1057441 | NCBI WGS metagenome assembly FPHM01 (sample SAMEA4473311, study PRJEB15554) | hydrothermal vent metagenome | biome: marine basaltic hydrothermal vent biome; feature: marine hydrothermal vent; material: water | place: Pacific Ocean | collected 2011-06-14/2011-07-23 | depth 1155 m | reverse complement strand
AATTGGTGTCAAAGTAAAAAATAGAATTAAGCTAATGGTTTTATCTAAATAGATATAATTATCCTAATATTACTAGGAGAAATAATATGAATAAACACTTGTATACATTAGCACTTACACCTATTATTTTTATGGCTTGTGCTAATACTGAACCAAAACAGACAGAAACAGCTCAAGAGATAGCTATAAAAAAAGTAGCAATAAAAAAAACAGCCCCTATTTCAAACCCTATAGAGACACAAGCATCAGTTAGCTTTATAGAGAATAAAAAAGTTCTTGAAAAGGGAATGCTGCATATTAATACCTTTATGGGTTCTATGCAACCAACTCTAAAAGGTCTACTTAAAGAGGATAAAACTCATATAACAGCAATGGGAGCTTGTTCTTCTATGGCACTAGATATGATTAATGACTATAACAGACAAATTACTGGTGTAAAATTGCGAAGAACAGCACTTAAATATAGAAATCCTAAAAATAAGCCTGATAAAGCTGACCGTATAGTTATGGATACTTTTGTAAGTACAAAAAAGTTTAAACCTCTTGTTGTTGATTTAGGAAACCAATATCGTGTCTATAAACCTTTGGTAGTCAAACAATCATGTCTGCTTTGTCATGGTGCAAGAAATGATATAAACCCTAAAATTGTAAAAATGATTGATAGAAGGTATCCTAAAGATAGAGCTACAGGATTTGAGCTAGGAGAGTTTAGAGGCGTTGTAGTTGCAGATATGAAGAAATAGAACTTCATAACAAATTTAAGCTATAATACTCCCAAAAATATTAGGGAGTATTAGATGAATGATGTAGTAAAATGGTTAAAAGAAAATGGAAATCTAAAAATTATAGATGAGCCATTAGATGTTGAGTTAGAGATACCTCATGTTGCTTATATAGAAGTCAAAACAGACAACTCTCGCCCTATCCTATTTACCAATCCAATCAATAGAGCAAAAAATATTCAATATGACATACCTATACTAATGAATATCTTTGCCAATAAAGAAATTACAAAAAAAATATTTGGAAAACACCCTGATAAAGTAGCAAAGGGTATTGATAAACTTTTAAAACTCAAACCTCCTAAAGGTTTTATAGAGAAACTAAAAATGATTCCTGAACTTTTTGCACTTAAAAATGTATTTCCTAAACGCCTTAAATCTACAGGAGAGTGTCAAGAGGTTATTGTACGAAAAAAGGATATTAACTTAGACAAGCTCCCTATTCTAAAAACATGGGAAGATGATGGTGGAGCATTTATAACTATGGGACAAGTTTACACGCAAAGCCTAGATGGGAATATGCAGAATGTAGGAATGTACCGACTTCAACAATACGATAAAAACCATTTAGGAATGCATTGGCAAATTCATAAAGATGCATCACATTTCTTTGACCAATACCAAAGAGCAGGTAAAAAAATGCCTGTAACAGTTGCCATTGGTGGCGACCCACTATACATTTGGTGTGGACAAGCTCCTATGCCTCATGGAATGTTTGAGATGCTTCTTTATGGTTTTGTTCGTGGTAAAAATGCCCAATTGGTTAAATCTATTACAAATGATATTTATATTCCAAAAGATGTAGATGTGGTTATTGAAGGTTTTGTTGACCCTGAAAAAATGCAAATAGAAGGACCTTTTGGAGACCATACAGGTTATTATACACTAGAAGAACCCTACCCTGTAATGGAAATAGAAGCAATAACAATGAAAAAGAACCCAGTATTTCAAGCCACAGTAGTAGGAAAACCACCACTTGAAGACAAATATATGGGTTGGGCAACAGAACGAATTTTTTTACCAATGTTAAAACCAATGGCTCCTGACCTAATAGACTACTATATGCCTGAGAACGGTGTATTCCATAACTTAATACTCGGTAAGATGAAAACCCTATACAAAGGTCATGCACAGCAGTTTATGCACGCCTTTTGGGGAGTGGGACAAATGAGCTTTGTAAAACATGCTATTTTTGTTAACCAAGATGCACCAGAGTTAGAAAACGACCTTGCTATTACAGAATATATTCTAAATCGTCTAAACCCTGATAAAATTTTAATTACCCAAGGAATCATTGATGCTCTTGACCACACAGCAAATGAATCTTTAGTAGGTGGAAAACTTGGAATTGATGCAACAGGTCAAGAGATAGAAAATGGAATAGAAATACCTTTAGAAGATAAAACTCTACTAGAAAAAATGCAAAAGATAGATTCTAATATATTAGATTTAAAACAATACTTTACCCACACAAAAAATCCTATTTGTATAATTACAGTTAATAAAACCCAATCTATGAAAAATACTATTAAAAAACTAGAAACATTAAAAGAACATATAAAAGTTCTAATTATTGTTGATAAAATCAATAATGATATTGATGAACCTTATATGTTATTATGGAGAGTAGTAAATAATATTGATGCAAGTAGAGATGTTATCCTTGAACCTTTTATATCTGTAGATGGAACAAACAAATCAAAACTTGATGGATTTAATCGAGAATGGCCAGGAGATACATTTTGTACAAAAGAGGTACTTGATAGTCTACAAGAGCGTGGTCTTATTGATATAGATGAAGCATTTATTAAGAAATTTGGATTGTTACCATTTAAGTAAGCTCATTCAAATTAAACATTGAATTCTTCAATTCATCCCCATCTTAGAGAACAATGCCAATGAATTAAGCTTTTTATGTTAGAAAATTGTAGGGTGCGATTGCTATCGCACCAACATGCCATGAATCAGAATTTCTACTTCATTATAATCATAAAATGGTGTGATAGCAATCACACCCTACACGTAAAAATAACAATTTAAATTCCTTAATTCATTGGCATTGATCTTAGAGAACGGGGTTTTCTTGAAGTTTTTTGATAAAACTTTAGTTTCTAGGAATATATTCAAAAATAACATTTTCTTTAGAAGGTATGTCTTTTGAATTATATGCTGAAGATGTAAAATCAAAACAAAAAATAATCATTTTAGTATTTTTATTACTTTCAGATAACATTGATAATTTTATTAAATCTTTTTCAATAGCATCAAATATTTTTTTAGTATGCTTTTTAATAAATTTAATTTCAATAATTGCCATAACTCCTTTAGAAGAGATACTCCAATCAAAAGTTTTATCATTAAATTCTAAATGTTTATTTTTAAAAATTGATAAATCAGGTCTATATTTTAATTTTTTACTATCTCCATAAAAAGAAACTTCAGAATGAACTGATAATTTTTTTGTTAAATTTATATCATTAATATTTTTTTCCAAAATAGAAAATAGAATACACTTAAAATCATCTTCCGATAAAAAATATTTTTTTTGATTATAGATTTCTCTAATTTCATGTGTTGTTTTTTTTAAAACATCATCAATATGTTTTTTCAAGGCTATTTCCTTTTTTTATAAAAAAATTGACAAGGCATAACCTTGTCAAAAGTAATATTTAGTAATTAACTACCCAACCATAGCCTCTAACTCTTCTTTAGAAACTTTGTTAAAGTTAAGATATTTATAAATCTCATCTGTCATTTCAGGTTTGATTTTATCTGCAACTATCTCTGCGTATTCAGTAGCAGTTGGTAATTTACCTTTAAGTGCAACAACGGCTGCTAACTCTGCTGAACCAAGGTAAACTTGACTTCCTTTACCAAGTCTGTTGTCAAAGTTTCTTGTACTTGTACTAAATACATAAGCGTTTTGTGCAACAGAAGCTTGGTTACCCATACATAGTGAACAACCTGGAATCTCTGTTCTTGCTCCTGCCATTCCAAATACAGAGTAGTAACCCTCTTCTTGAAGAGTTTTTTCATCCATTTTTGTTGGAGGACAAATCCATAGTTTTGCTTTAACAGCACCTTCGCCTCTTAGTACTTCTGCGTTTGCTCTAAATAGACCGATGTTTGTCATACAAGAACCAACGAATACCTCATCAATTTCTGTTTTTAGACCTGCTTCGTGAATTTCAGTTAATGTTTTAACATCATCTGGGTCATTTGGACAAGCTAAGATTGGCTCTGTGATTTTGTTCATGTTAATTTCGATAACAGCAGCGTACTCTGCATCAGGGTCAGCTTTAAGAAGTTCTGGGTTTTTAATCCACTCTTTCATTTTGTCTGCTCTTCTTTGAAGTGTTGCTTTGTCTTCGTAACCTTGGTTAATAAGCTCTTCGATTAGAACAATATTTGACTCTAGGTATTCGATAATAGGCTCTTTGTCAAGGTAAACAGTACAAGCAGCAGCCGAACGTTCAGCAGATGCATCACTTAGCTCAAATGCTTGTTCACACTTAAGTTGCTCTAAACCTTCGATTTCAAGAACTCTTCCTGAGAAGATGTTTTTCTTACCAGCTTTTGCAACTGTTAAAAGACCATCTTTAATAGCTTGATGAGGAATGGCATTTACCATATCACGTAGTGTAATACCGGGTTGCATCTCTCCACTAAATCTTACAAGTACAGACTCAGGCATTGTAAGTGGTAACATACCTGTAACACCTGCAAACGCAACAAGACCAGAACCAGCAGGGAAAGAGATACCTATTGGGAATCTTGTATGGCTATCTCCACCTGTACCAACAGTATCAGGAAGACAAAGTCTGTTTAACCATGAGTGAATTACACCATCACCTGGTCTTAAAATGAAACCTTTTCTACTTGTCCAAAACTCTGGAAGTGTATGTTGTAACTCAATATCTGATGGTTTTGGATAAGCTGCTGTATGACAAAATGATTGCATTACCATATCTGCACCAAAACTTAACGCTGCTAAATCTTTAACTTCATCTCTAGTCATTGGTCCTGTTGTATCTTGAGAACCAACAGTTGTTGCGATTGGCTCACAGTAAGTACCCGGTTTAATACCTTCTATTCCACACGCCTTACCTACCATTTTTTGAGCAAGAGTGAACCCTTTACCGTTATCTTCAGGAATATCAGGAGTCATAAAAATATCTCCAGCGTCCATACCAAGAGCCTCTCTAGCTTTTGCAGTTAGACCTTTACCAATAATAAGTGGAACACGCCCACCTGCTCTCATCTCGTCGGGAAGTGTATTTGGCTCAATTTTAAACTCTGATACTACTTCGCCATCTTTTTCAATTACACCATCAAATGGTTTTACAGTAATTACATCTCCTGTTTCAAGCTTATCGACAGGAGCTTGAATAGGAATACATCCTGAATCTTCTGCTGTGTTAAAGAAGATTGGAGCAATAATAGAACCAATAACAACCCCACCTGTTCTTTTACCTGGAATACCATCTATATCTTTACCCATATGCCATTGAACAGAGTTAATACCTGATTTTCTACTTGAACCAGTTCCTACAACATCTCCAACATAAGCTAAAGGGTGTCCTTTTTTCTTTAGTTCTGCCATTGTTTCAAGTGGCTTATCCATTCTATTTACTAAGAATGAGTTAGCGTGTAATGGAATATCAGCTCTTGTAAATGCTTCTGAAGCTGGAGATAAATCATCTGTATTTGTCTCACCAGGAATTTTATAAACAGTTAAAGTAATCTCTTTGTCCATCTCTGGTTTGTTGTAGAACCACTCTGCATTTGCCCATGATTCAATAACTTCTTTTGCAAATAGGTTACCATGCTCCATTAACTCTTTAATAACTTCAAAATCAGCATATACTAAAATAGTATTTTTTAACTGGTCAGCTGATTCTTGAGCAATAGCTACATTACGATTTCTAAGTCCATCTATCAGTGGTCCAACATTAAATCCACCTAGCATTTTACCTAATATTTTAACTGCATCCATTCTATCAATAACATGAGAATGTGCATCTTCATGTACTATTGCATTTAAAAATGCTGCTTTTACATAAGCAGCATCATCTACACCTGCTGGAACATTATTATTTAGTAAATCTAATAGATACTCTTCCTCTTCTATTTTGTCAGCTTTTAATAGCTCTACTAAATCAACAACTTGTTTTGCTGTTAGAGGTAATGGTGGAACACCAAGTTTAGCACGCTCTTCTGTGTGTTTTCTATAATCTGCTAGTAATGACATATAGTCTCCTATTAATTAAAATTTAATATATTCTATACTAATAGGAGTTATAATGATACTTTAAGTACCATTTTTTAAAAATAGCTTCTTTTTTATGTGTAGTTGGGTTACAAGCTTTCAAGAGCCGTTTTCTATATTTGAAGTAAAAAATGAACTCTTTGTTTCTATTTGTTTCTTTATAGAAATAGTATAATCTGAGATATTTCTATTGTTCTGTAAAAATTTTAGATAAAATTAGAGTATTAAAATTAAGTGAGTATTTATATCTAATATCATTAAAGCATTTATAAATATAGTAAACAACCATCAAGTGAATATTCAAAATCTTACTTATTACTTTAAATAGTTCTTATACAAAAAATAAAATTTAGGATTAATAATTGACAAAAAAAATAAATACAAATATCTCTACAACATCAATATATAAAACCATAGACCTATTTTGTGGTATTGGTGGAATTAGAAGGGGCTTTGAACTTACAAATAAATTTTCTTGTATTCTATCGGCAGAAATTGATAAATATGCTTGTATAACTTATGAACATCTATTTGATGAAAATCCATTAAATGATGTCACAAGCCAAGAGTTTAAAAATAGAGTTGAAACATTAGATTATGATGTACTATTAGCAGGTTTCCCTTGTCAATCATTTTCAATCGCAGGGGCTAAAAAAGGTTTTGAAGATAGAACAAGAGGAACGCTCTTTTTTGATGTAGCTGATATATTAAAGCGAACAAAACCCAAAGCTTTTTTACTAGAAAATGTTGAAGGGCTTTTGCGTCATGATAAAGGCAAAACATTTACAATAATTATTGATACATTGGTTAATGAACTGGGTTATAAAATCGTTGGAGTAGATGAAAAAGATGGTGTTTTAGAGTATGATTCAAAATCATTTTTGAGAAAAACAGTCAATTTTGGACTTCCTCAAAAAAGAACACGAACTTATATTGTAGGCTTTAGGAATGATTTAGTTCCCCATAATTACAGATTTAATGAACTGCCAACCAAAAAAGAGAAGCCTATATTTAATAATTTGTACGAGTTATTAGAAGATGATGTATCAGCTAAATATTATCTATCGGAACAGTATATTAAAACACTTGAAAAGCATAAAGCTACACACAAAGCAAAAGGTAATGGCTTTGGATATAAAGTAGTAAATATTGGAGAGAATCCAATATCTAATACTATCTTAGCCACAGGTGGAAGTGGTAAAGAGCGAAATTTAGTTATACAAGAGAAACCAGAATATTATGGCATAATGTTTGGTAGCAAAAAAACACCTATTAATGATAAAGGCATCAGAGTAATGACACCTACAGAATGGGCAAGACTGCAAGGGTTTAAAGATTATGCTTTTATAAAAGATGGTGTTGATACATTTACATTTCCTAAAAGTGTTAGTGAAACACAACAGTATAAACAGTTAGGCAATAGTGTATCTATACCTGTTATAGAGGAGTTGGCTAAATATATCTATAAGCAGTTAGAGGAGTTTGAAAATTATGGGATTTAACAAAGGCGAATGGTCAGAGCTTTATACTTTTTTACATCTATTAATAAATCCCCATTTAGAGATAGTTGATGAACACTTGAATTTGATAAACAGCAGTACATTTCAAGTTATAGAGATAAAGCTAGAAGATAAAACAAGATATAAAATTCAAAAAGATAAAAATATAAGTAAAATTATAGCCTCAGGTCTTGAAAAAGTATATCTTGTAGATAATATAAAAGATGAAAAAGATATCTTATTAGATAAAATTTTAAAGCATAAAAAAGCTAAAGGTTCATTTGAAATTAAAGAGATTCAATCACTTATTGATGATTTTCTTGATGGTCACAAGCTCAAAGGGAATTCTAAAGTAAAAGGCGATTTAGAGGCTGAAATTTTAGATAGAAAAAGAGGTAGCAGTTTTGATTTAAAATATAATATAAAGTCTTCTTTAGGAAGTCCTGCAACACTACTCAATGCTTCAAGTCATACAAATTTTATCTATGAAGTAAGCAATATTGATGATAATATTATGCGTCAAAACAATGCTATAAAGAGTAGAAAAAAACTCCTAGATAGAGCTAACTTTTTAGAAAATAGTGGTGCAAAAATCAGTTTTATAAAAGTACAAAGTGATTCGTTTGCTTATAATTTAAAAATGGTAGATTCAAATCTAGATAAGCTTTTAGCTGATATGCTCTATCTCTCTTATAAAATGAACGAAAAAGATATTAAAAAACTTATAGAAACTATTATTAAAAATAAAGATGAATATAATTTCTATAAAAAGAAGATAGCTGATTTTACTAATGCAGTAACTTTTGGTATGAGAGCTAGTGAAAAGTGGAATGGAACAAATGAGGTAAATGGTGGCATAATTATAGTTACAAAAACTGGTAAAGTCTATCTGTTAGATTTAATATATTTTAAAACTATTGTAGATAAATATCTGATTGACAATATAAAACTAGATAGTCCGAGTTCAACTAGATATAAAATGTTTGAAATTTATAAAGAGAATGGTAGGTATTATTTTAAGTTGAATTTGCAGGTTAGGTTTAAGTAGATGGTTGAATATGACTAGAGATATAGAGGTTATTGAGAGTTTTGGTGTTGATGGGGTTGAGGTTTTGGATGTTAATATTAAGAGTTCTGATAATCCTGTTAGGTTGATTGATGCTAAGTTGTTGGTATTTAAGGTATAGAGAAAATAAATGAGAAAAAGATTTTCAGAAAGATATGGTTTTGTAAAAGTACGAGATAGATTTCAAATAGAAAGTATGGATAAAGCCTTGAAAAGTAGGTTGTGGAATAGATTAAAAAAATATTATATAAATTCAATAAAAAAATCTTGGTGTGAAGATTTTGGAACTTCAAATATTATAGAAAAAGCTGATTCTATTTTTTTTAGAGAAATTTATGACAAGTTTTTTAAGTTTTCTGAAATTTCTTATTGTATGGATATAATTTCTGATGAAATTGAAAGTATTTTTTTTAGTATGAAATGGTATGAAGTATATGACTTTATAGAATATATATCAGAAATATATCATAAATTAGATTTAAATATTCAATTTAGAAAAGAAGTTAATGAAATTTTAAGAGAAGAAATGAGTGGATATAGATTTGTAAATAACTATATTGCTCCTATTATTGATGAAATAGAAATTAAAGAAGTAGAAGAGGCTTTAGATTGTAAATATACTCCAGTAAAGCAACATTTGTCAAATGCTTTAGAACTTTTAAGCGATAGAGAAAATCCTAATTATCAAAATTCTATTAAAGAATCTATTACTGCTGTAGAATCTGTGGCTAAAATCATTACAGTTAAAGAGACCGATTTAGCAAATTGTTTAAAAGTGATGGATATAGATTTAAATAAGCAATTTAAAACCTCTATGACAAATCTATATGGTTGGACTTGTAAAGAAGATGGTATTCGACATGGACATACAGGAGAAGAGTTAAAAACATCTTTTGAAGAGGCAAAATATATGCTTGTTAGTTGTTCAGCTTTTGTAAACTATTTAATAGCTAAGAACAAAGATAACTCATGAACATAATATCCCTATTCTTAGTAGTCAGTAGGTTCGATTTCATCGCATACGCGTCAACCTAAGGAGTAAAACATCTATATTGTGAGGTTTGAAATATTTATATATACCGTAGGGTCGGTTTACCGACCATGAAATAAGCATCTATTTCAGTTTGTGGTCGGTAAACCGACCCTACACGATAAGCCCAAGATTAAGCATTTCAAGAAAATATTTTGCTTAAGTTGACGCATATGCGATTTCATCGAACGCCTATTCGCCCCAAATAGAAGCATAATGTTCGATAGAATCGAACCTACAAACAATTTAAAATATATAGATATGAAAGAAAATAATGGCAAAAAAAAAGAAAAAACAGACAATTAAAATAAACAACAAAATCAAAGAGATGATGAATGGCGAACCTTTTGATGAGGGGATTAAAAAGCTAAGTGAAGATGTGCTTGTGGAACTTACTATGCTTTTAGATTTAAAAGTAGCAATGTTGGTTAAAAAAGAGATGGTTCGTGCCTTGCGTCAAGCGTGGTCAGAGGGAAATACAGGATTTAGATTGACTATTGTTAACTATCTTGACCAAATGAATGTGAAGGTAAGCAAATCTAAAGAGCATGATAAGGTTACCCATATTGTTTCGTTACTTGATGAGCATGAGCATAGTAAAGAGGAAGAACAACAGATATTATCTGCATTTATAGATACACAGTTTCATAAAATAAGTGAAGATAAGATTGCAAATAAGCTTAACTATATTCGTCAACAAAAGCGTATGAAACTTTGGGAGAAGAAGTTAGATATATCATTTAATAGCCTATCCGAGATGGAATTTTATCACTCTTATGAGTTTGAAATGAATGAGGAGACCTTTAGTAAGTCTCTTTTGACGGCAACGCTTAGTATAGAGAATAATCTTTTAATTAGTGAAGATGAGCAATATATAGAGATGACACTTGAAACTTTACGTTTTGATGCCATTAAAAAAAAACAAGAAGAGATTGCTAAATTTTTAACACAGATGAATAAAGGACACGCATATATAAGTGAAAAAGAGATTAACCAACTCATCCGTTCTATGCCTCCTGAAGATGAACTTTATGAGATTGATATTCCACTTAATATTGTAAAACAAATTATTTACAATATTAACCCTGATTATCGTGTAACAATGCAAGGAAATACCATTGTTATTGCTAAAGATAAAAGCTATAAACTATATGGAAAAGAGTTACCCTACACTGCTTTTGTTCAGTATGAACGACACTTTTTACATCAACATATATGGCAAGAAGATGAGCTTCCTATTTTGCCTGATTTGTCTCATGTAAAAAACGAGATGAAAGAGCATTTTAGACAGACTATTGAAGATTTAGAAAATGAGCTTTTTGAACTTTGTGGAGGCTTGGAGTTAGAAGATGAAATTGTGCATAAATATATTTTACAATTTATAGAACCACAAGTGACCTCATCGTTAAATCTTAAAATCAAAGAGAAAATTAAACGTCGAATCGTTTACCATTTTATGGAGCATATTCGCCCATTAAAAGAGAAACGAAGAAAAGAAGAGCTATTGGCTAAAACCATTCGTGACTTTAAAAATCTTTTCCCTTTGGCTAGATTACTTAAACGTGAAATTTTCTTTCATGTTGGGCCTACCAATTCGGGTAAAACCTATGAAGCATTACAAGCACTGGAATCTGCTGATACAGGGTACTATTTAGCCCCTTTACGTCTGTTGGCACTAGAGGGGTATGAGAACTTAAAATCTAAAAATATTGGTGTTTCTTTAATTACAGGAGAAGAGGAGATTATTGATGAAGAGTCTACTCATATAAGCTCAACTATAGAGATGATGAATGCCTCGGTAGAGGTGGATGTTTGTGTAATTGATGAGATACAAATGATAAGTGACCGTGACCGTGGTTGGGCTTGGGCAAATGCACTTATTGGTGTTCCTGCAAAAAAAGTCATTCTTACAGGTTCTCCTGATGTTTTAGAAGCAGTAAGAGAGCTTTGTGATTATTTAGAAGAACCTCTGACTGTAATAGATTTTGAGCGTAAAAACGAATTAAAGCTACTCACTTATCCAACTCCCATTAAAGAGATAGAAGCAGGAACAGCTATTATTGCATTTTCACGTCGTGATGTTTTGGGTTTACGTCAACAACTCTCACAAAACTATGAAGTCTCTGTGGTCTATGGAAACCTTTCTCCTGAAGTGCGTAGAGAAGAGGCAAAGCGTTTTAGAGAAGGAAAATCTCAAATTCTTGTGGCAACCGATGCTATTGCAATGGGTTTAAATCTACCTATTAAAACCCTACTCTTTTCAAAAGATAATAAATTTGATGGTTTAAGACGGCGTGAGTTACTTCCAACAGAAGTGGCTCAAATTTCAGGACGAGCAGGACGTTATGGTTTAGAAGAGGTAGGGTACATAGGTGCATTAGATAAAAAAGCACTAAAGACTATTAGTTCTAAATTTTATCAACCCCTACCTACTTTGGAACTGCCTATCTCTGTTATGGCAAGTTTAGAACATGTTATGCTTATTGGCGAAATCTTAGAAACTGAAGAACTATCTACCATTCTAAACTTTTTCTCTGACAATATGGAGTTTGAAGGACCTTTTGTCGCTGCGAATATTGACTCTATGCTAGAGATTTCAGCCATTGTAGATGAATACCAATTAGACTTAAAAACCCGTTTTCACTTAGCCTGTGCTCCTGCATCTATCTCTTCGCCTTATATTGAATCAGTTTTTCACAGATATATCAAACAGATAGAGGCAGGATTAAGTGTAAAATATATTCCACCAAGAGACCTGCCAAAATTTGCACAAACAAATGAGATGATGCTTAACGCAGAAGATAGAGTCCGAGAGATTTCTCTATATCTTTGGCTCTCATTTAAATTTGGAGAACTTTTTCCAGAAGTAGAAAAAGCCCTAACGGCAAGAGTACGCCTTAATAGCTTTATAGAAAACTCTTTAAAACAAGGAAACTTTGTTAAAAAATGTAACCGTTGTGGTACAAGCCTAGACTTTACTTACCGTTTTTCTGTTTGTGATGCTTGTTTTAGTAAAGGACGAAGAGGAAGCCGAGGCTCTAACAATCGTGGAGCTAGAAATGGTGGATATGCAAAAAAAGAGGGTGGAGAGAAAAAGCCACAAAGAAGAAGTAGATAAAAGAATTAAATAAAATATTTTATTTAATTCTTTAAGAAAACCTCTACTATAAGTGAGTATAATAAAATAAATAATATGGAGAATTTTAATGATTAAACAGAGCCTTATTACCCTTGCAA
>FPHM01000089.1_pt1 | contig 13039 bp, 15 predicted proteins | sample 1057441 | NCBI WGS metagenome assembly FPHM01 (sample SAMEA4473311, study PRJEB15554) | hydrothermal vent metagenome | biome: marine basaltic hydrothermal vent biome; feature: marine hydrothermal vent; material: water | place: Pacific Ocean | collected 2011-06-14/2011-07-23 | depth 1155 m | reverse complement strand
TTGTGCCTACCCGAAAGTTGTAGATAATAGAGTATTTTTATACAAAGTGCGTAACATCAGTTACAAAAGTTTAAAGATTCAAATAGTGGGGTTAGTGAAGCCCTAAATTAAAGTTTAAGTACTATTAATAATAAAGGAAATAATTATGAAAAAAGTTTTATCAAAAATATGTTTGTCTCTACCAGCATTTGTTTTAATCGGTTGTGGAGGAGGAGGTTCTTCTACTGAAGGTACAGCCTTTTATGTAGATGCAGCCGTAGAAGGTGTAACTGTCACTTGTGGTGATAAGGTTTCTTTGACAGACACCACAGGGGCATTTACTTATGTAGAGGGTCAAGTATGTTCCTTTACTATTGGAGATGTAGTATTAAGACAAACATCGGGCATGACTGAGGGTTCAGTCGTCTTTGAAGATAATTTACCAGTGGCTCAGTTCCTACAATCTTTAGATAGAGATAATAATCCAAGCAATGGTATTAGTGTTTCAGCTGAAGTGATAGAAGTTTTAAAGAATAATGGCATTACAGAATTACCAAAAGATGAAGCAGAACTAGAAGCTATTGTCAATATTCTACAAGAGAAAGGGACTGCGTACTTCGGTAACTCTGTGAGTAAAGCAGAAGCACAGGAGCATTTAAATCAAACGAGAAATAGTTTTGATGATTCTCAGGTAATACATGGAGAGGATAAAGAAAATGGCACACAGCAACAACCAGAAGGAACTCCTGAAAAACCAAATGGCACACAGCAACAACCAGAAGGAACTCCTGAAAAACCAAATGGCACACAACAACAACCAGAGGGAACTCCTGAAAAACCAAATGGTACACAGCAACAACCAGAAGGAACTCCTGAAAAACCAAATGATATGCAACAACCAGAGGGAACTCCTGAAAAACCAGATGGCACACAGCAACAACCAAATGGCACAATGTAAACTAAAGTGGGGGAACTACTTCCCTACTCAAGAAAATATTAGAAATTTACTCGCTCCCAAACTGTGTTTGGGAACAAGTTGAGCTTCGTTACGAGTGAAATCACGCATCAATCTCTTCCAATTTCAAATCATACTCAGCCACTATTACATCGTCTTTTTCTGAGGCTATTTCTAAACGCTCAAAATAGCTATCTACTTCTTGCTGGACTAAGCCAACTTCTTTAGAAAGTGCCATGATGTCGTTGTTGTTTCCTGCGTTTGATGCTTTTGTGAGAGCGTCATTCTTAGATGCTAATTCAAGTTCTAGTTTTTCTATTTTATCTTCGCAAAGTTTTATCTCTTTTGTGAAAGGTTTTCGTACTTCATTTCTTGCTTGTGTGACGACTTTTCTTAATTTTTTGCGTTCTTTATGGTTGATTTTGGGCTTTGTTTTTTTGACTTTTACTTTTCCCTCTTCTTCTTCCCAACCGATTTTTTCCAAGAAGTCTGCGTAGTTTCCATCAAAATATTCAGCTCCACCTTTGTGGAAAATAACCAAAGCATCTGCGAGACGGTGTAAAAGCATTTCCGAGTGCGTCACCATAATGAGAGAACCTTCAAAGCTATCAATAGCATCGGCTAAAGCATCAATAGATTGCATATCAAGGTGGTTTGTTGGCTCATCCAAAAAGAGTAGGTTCGCAGGAGTAGCGATAATCTTTCCAAGCATCACACGGCTTCGCTCTCCACCTGAAAGTACAGAGATTTTTTTGTCTCCAAGTTCGCCTGAAAACATCATGCGTCCTGCGATATTTCTGGCTTGTGGAATACCTATTTCTTTGCTCATAGAAGCAATTTCATCTACAATCGTATGTTTGGTATTGAGTCTTTCTATATTGGTTTGTCCAAAGTGGGCAAAATTCGTGCTAGGATGATATTCTAATGCACCTTTTTGTACTATCATCTCTCCTGCAATATAGTTAAGCAGTGTAGATTTACCTTTACCATTTTTACCAATAATTGCTAGTCTTTTACCTTTTTCCATAGCAAAAGTAATGTCTTGAAAAAGAGGTTCATCAGGATTATATCCAAAACCTAAGTCTTCGGCACGAAAGAGCAATTTCGCAGGGGTATCTTTATAGTTAAATTTAAATGAAAGCGTAGCATCGGTTTTGAGGTCTTCCATGTCATCCATTTTATCAAGCTCTTTTTGCTTGGATTGTGCCAAAGCAGCTGTACTTGCTCTTGCCTTGTTTCTTGCTACAAATTCTGTAAGTTCTTTTCGTTTTCTGTCTTGATTGGCTTTGGTCTTTTCGTAGGTTTCATCTGCCAATTCTAGTGTGCCATAGTATTTATAGCTATCTCCTGTGACCATGTGCAAGGCTTTTCTCTGAACACCCATAGTATGCGTACTCACAGCATCCATAAAATCTCTATCATGGGTAATGAGTATGACTTCGCCATCAAATTCACGGATAAACCCTTTGAGCCAACGCAAAGAAAGAATATCAAGGTAGTTTGTAGGTTCATCAAGTAGCAACATATTAGGCTCAGTCGCCAAAAGTTTCACAAGGTTAATCCGTATTTGATAACCACCCGAAAAACTCATAGGGTCTTTGTCCAAATCAGCCTCAGAAAAGCCAAGCCCAAAAAGTAGCTTTTCTATTTTATAAAAATTCCACTGCTCATCTTCAGGCAAAACCAAAGCACATTCTTCACGCACCGTTGGCTCTGTAAAGACTAAATGCTGACGCAAAGTCCCTATCATATAATTTTTGGGAATGCTCACTTCACCAGAATCATACTCTTCTTCACCCAAAATTATTTTAAAGAGCGTAGATTTTCCAGAGCCATTACGCCCCACAAATCCTATCTTTTGATTAGAAGCGAGTTTAAGATTGACATCTTTAAAAAGAGACTGTCCTCCGAAGCTTTTGCCAAGGTTTGTTAGTTGTATCATTTTCTATCCCTATCTATTATATTTGATAGAATTATAACTAAATTTCTTTCATCTTAAAGAGAAGATATACTTTATCTAGCTATAATTTTTGTATTAGTTATTAAAGGATAAAATATGCATAAATTTGAAAAAATAAAACTCAATGAAGAAATCTATTCTATGGTCTTTGGTTTAGGGAAAGTGGTCTTTGTACTGACTAAATCACTGAGACTAGAAGGCTATTTTATCTTTGAAGTCCAATATGACAATGGACAAAAAGTCTTTTATACAGAAGATGGTAAACCAAATTGGTGTCAAGAACAAGAAAACTGTAATATCACTATTTGCTATAAAGAAGAAGTAAACTTTGATAAACTAGACATGAAACCCAAGAAAAAAATCTTGAAAAGACAAAAAATACATAAACTCCGTTATGAAGATAACTTAGAAATGATGAGTCCAGCAGGAGGTTGGATTGATGCCAATCTCATGCCCAATATTATGCTTGATAATGCTATTCGTAATGAAGAGTTTCATTTGTTTAGAAAGGCAAAAGCCTAACAACAGCCACTAGATGGCGTAGTAGAAAACATCCCAGTTTTTGGCACACAACAGCCATCAGAAGCATTTTCTTCATCCAAGCCAAAGACTTCTATATCGTCCATAGAATGGTAATTTTCCCACACTATACCTGTGGGGTCATTGACCCAATATTTATTAGATTCTTTATAACAACACACAGCCCCTTTGTCTTCTTTACCCTTAATCCCTTTGGCTTCAAAAAGCTTTTGTGCTTCATCTAAGGCTTCATCGCTATCATACTGCACACCCAAATGGTTCAAGCCCTTTTTCTCTCCTCGCGTAGAAATTGCAAAATTCAAAGACAATTCATCTAGCAACCACTGAGCATAATCCCCTTTAAGCTTCGTAGGCTCTGCTCCAAACTGTGTGCTATAAAATTTCACAGATTCCTCAATATTATCCACTGACATATGTATATGCAATCGTTTCATTCATTCGCCTTATATTTTAAATTTGGATTCAGTATAGCAAAATAGCTCTTATGTTAAGAACAAAAAAAGTAAAATTACTGTAATATATTGTTTCCAAATTCTTGCTCATTTTTGGACGAGTAATTTACTCGCAAGTATATGGGCTATTAAACCAAAAGGACAGTATCATGGCAGAAAGAAGAAAATTTAAAAAGAGATTTTGTAAGTATTGTGAACAAAAAGTAGAATTCATTGATTACAAAGATTTAGGTGCATTAAAATTTAGTTTAAGCGAAAGATTTAAAATCATGCCTAGAAGACTCACAGGAAACTGTAAGCGTCACCAAGAGCTAGTCACTGTAGCAATCAAGAGAGCAAGACAAACAGCACTTATTCCATACATCGTTGATAGAAAAAATGTTGTAGAAAACCCATTTGAGAATGTAAGATAGATATTACTCGCTTCAAGATACGAATTTTCGTATCTTAAGATTTAGTAAATACCAAAAACCTCTTATCACTCTCTTCCAACTCATATAAAAACACTTCATCATCCACTAACAATTCTAACCTAGAATATTTTTTAATTTCTTCTACAGAATGTAAATATTGTTTAATCGTTTCTTTTGATTTTTTAAAATGCGTCTCTTCTTTTTCAAAAAGGGTAAATTCTGAGCTATAAATATTCTCTTCATATTCACTGTCTATGGTCAAAAATCTTTCTTCATCATCAACTATAAATGCACCTACAGCTACTTCTTCTAATCCGTATTGCGTATTAATATCACAGAGAAAAAATCCACCTTCGTTTAAATGGCTAGAAATACAAGCTAAAAATTCTTTTAAATCTTTTTTATCCAAGTAGTTTAGCATATCAAAAACTGCTGTGATAACATCGTATTTTTCTTCCACTTCACACAAATTTATACAAGAAGCATCTAAAGCTTTTTCTTGTGTTTTTTGTACCATGAGAGGACTTAAGTCTATGCCTTTGACTTTGGGAATATCTAAAGACTTTTTCATTTGAAATAAAAAATCTCCAGAACCACAGCCGACATCTAATAAAGTATCAAATTCCAAAGATTGCAAGAAAAGATAATAATGTGCATAAAGTCTTGGGGCTGATTCTTTCACACCCAATAAATCTTCTACTTTAGCATAGAGGTCTAAGGCTTTAGGCACGGCTTTCTACGACCACTTTTATTTTTTCGTACAAGGCAATAATCTCTTCTTTTTTGCCATAGAAGCTATTTTTATTGGCAATAAGATGTGCCGAAGAATCCATAATATCTTCTGCGACTTTAAGTCCATTTTCTCTCATTGTAGAGCCTGTTTCTACTATATCTACAATAGCATCAGCCAGTCCCACAAGAGGGGCTAATTCTATAGAACCATAGAGTTTGACGACCTCAACCCCTACGGCTTTTTTGGCAAAATAGTCTTTGGTAATATTGACCATTTTTGTGGCTACTTTGATATTTGGGCGTGACCAGTCTAATTCATCTTCATTTCTAATCCCAATAGATACTTTACATTTACCTAGTTGCATATCAAGCAGTTGCACGATGTCTAGTTCTTTTTCGGTAATCACATCAAGCCCTACCACACCAATATCGGCAGCGCCATGTTCTACATAAGTGGGAACATCTTGATTTCGTACATTTAAAAAGCGAAATTCTCCCATATCTAAAATAAGTTCTCTACCCTCAAACTTAAATTCTCCACCAAATATTTCGGCAAAAATTTCTAAGGTTTGTTCTGCAATTCTACCTTTAGGAAGTGCTACTGTTAACATATTTATAATTCCTTTATCGCTTTTTGTAGTCCTTGAAATACAAGGGTTTCATCATACATCGCATCATCAAAAAATTGTGAGAGAAAAAGTCCATCTCCACCTGTAAAATACAGTATTTTATTCTGACTATGCTTCTCTATGAGTGCTTTTATAGATGCGATTATACCATAGCTTATCCCATCTTTAGTTGTTCTAGGCAAGGCTTTAAACCCTAAAGTTTTATTCAGTGAAGTATCCAAAGCAGGAGAAATATTCGCATAGGCTTCTAGTGAGGCTTTAAGACCCAAAAGTATAAAGCCTCCTTTATATACAGAGTCTTCCACAATATCCACAGTAATCGCCGAACCAGCATCAATAAAAATACCTGTTTCATAGCTCAGACACAAAGCCTTTCTATCTACACCCATAGTAGAATATTCTCCTTCTATAAAAAGCGATTGAGAAATATTTTGCCATAATCTTATAGAATCTAAATCTTTTAAAAGTGATTTTTTGACTGAAATATAAGATAAAGGCATCGCTTTATATCTTTTAATGGCTTCTGCATAAGATAAATGTTCTACTTCTTTGCCATTATAAATATGAAAATGTGTATTGCCTATATCTGCTAGTAACATCTTTTAGAGTTCCCATACTTTCCAAGATGCTTTTTCTAATTTGGCTTTGGCTTTAGAACATAAAGAGGCATCTATGAGTACATACTTTTTCTTGATACGGCTGTCTATATGTTTTTCTAGTTTTTCATGTAAAAGAAAATACTCATCTATTTCTTTGCTTAGTATTCTGGACTTTTTTTCTATATAAAAAATACTTGCATAATAGCCTTTTGTATCCACAGCCACGAAAAGGTCTATCTTTTTGCGTGAACTTAATGCTTTGGGTTTAATTTCTTTAAAAGATTTAAAAAGTAATTGTTTCTCTTGTAAGAGTTCTACTATATTTTTCATATTTTATCTTAATGGATGATAGCTAGACATAGTCTCGGCTAAATGTTGTTTTTGTATATGCGTATAAATTTGTGTCGTCTCCAATGAAGCATGTCCTAATAATTCTTGCACCACAGACAAATCAGCCCCACCCACAATAAGCGAAGTCGCAAAAGAATGACGCAAGACATGAGGAGAAACCCCCAAGTATTTTTTGACAATCTTAAAAGCAGAAATACGGCTCAATCTCTCTCCTCTATAGTTCAACCAAATATAAGGGCTACTTACATCTTGTTCTTTCAAATAACGATTAAGGGCTTCATAAGCCACAGGAGCAAGAGGCACAACGCGTTCTTTCTCTCCTTTGGCAAAACGAATGCGTAACCAACCCTCCACAATATCCATGCGTTGGACTAAAAGGGCTTCTGACACACGACAACCACTGGCATAAAGAAATAATATCAAAGCATAATCACGCAAACCAATAAGCCTACTTTTATCAATAAGATTAATCCCATCTAGTATGTCTTCATTGGATATATATTTAGGTAAGTTCTTGGGGATTTTTGCCATAGGAATTTTTATTTTATTATAGGTAAATTCATATTTATGACAAAAGCTAAAAAATACATTAATAGAAGAAAGTTTTCTATTGAGAGTTCTTTTGTTTTTAAATTGTGTGAGAAAAGCCAAAATATCTCTAGTATTAAGTGTGGTTAAGACTTTTTGTGTAAATATTTCTAATTGCCCAAGGTCTAGAAGATAGGCATCTATGGTCAAAGTGTCTAAAGCTTTGGTCACAGACAAATACTCCTCAAAAGCGACGAGGAGATTACTAGGACTATTCATAGCCTAATTTGGATAAGGCTATACCTTCACCATCTTTATACAATATTTTCCCAGTAATAAAGGCTGGTTCATTAAGTTTTCCTAAATCATAGACTTTGGACTTGCTTAAACTAGCATTTAACACAATCAATGCACCTTGTTGGTCTAAGGCATAAACTTTATTGTCAAAGGCTGTAGCTACGGCATAATGTGCAAATTTAAAGCTATTTTTAGAAACCACTTCTAATTTATTATTCAATGCCATAATACTACCATCTTTAGTAAAGATATAAATCTTATTATATGCCACAATCACTTCTGAGATATTCGCACGATAATCTAATTGCCCTTCCTTTCCCAAAGTAATCAATCGTGTCGGTGTGGCTGAAACCATTGTATTTTTCAAACGAGAAAGATGAATAACATTGTTAAAGGTTTTATCATTAGAAATATATACTACTTTAGCATTTTTTGGATTTGCAATACTTACAATCACTATTTTCCCATCAAGCATTGGCATTACCACTAAATTTTCAACAAATAAAGGACTGGCACTTCTTGTATCTATAGCAAAAATCTGTTCAGAACGGTTTTCTACCATTTTATGATTTTTACTCATATCATAAAGACCAAAAGTATTATTATTTAGAATATACGCCACGATATTTCCTCTCATACTTGCCGAAACAATCGGTGTATGAAAATCTACATTACGCGTAACATTATTATAGGCTTTGTCAATAATCTTCAACTTTCCTTGTGGATTCGTTGCCAAAGCATATTTATTGTTTTCATTTAAAAATCTATACCCTTCGCCTAAACTCAGCTTTGTTACACCTGATTGACCAATATACGCACCATTACTCAGCGTTGCACCATGACGACTCAAATCTATAATATTTTCACCATAAGAAAAAGAAACATGAGAAGCAGAATAGGTATTATCTGGGTCAAAATATTGCTTAGAACTACAAGCAGAAAAAAAGAGTAAAGAAGCCAGAGTCAAGACAAAAGCATGGATTCTCATTAATTAGCCTTTATCATTGAGTGCTTCAAAAAGCCTGTAATCGTAGCCAAAGGAGAACGCTCATCAATCTGCTCTAATTTTACTTTTGCCACATTGCCTTTGCCTTCTTTAATTGCTAAATATCCTTGGGTAAACAATACCATATCATCATAAAGCATAGAAGACTTTGGTTTATTCTTCAAAATACTTGCATGATAAGCACTAGCATCAGAAATCACAGCATTTTTACTAGTACTTAAAGCTTCTAAAGTTTTAATATCTTTATCTTTTACAGCTTGTGTATAGCTATAGACATCAAACAAAGCAGGATTGTTCTCTTTTAAAGTCGCCAAAGCTTCTTTATCATCAGCCTTTACTTGCAAAGTCATAAACGCTTTATTCGCTTCTAACAATGCCGATTCTTTCATATTTCCTTCAATGCCTTTACCTGCAAAAAAGACTACTACAGCCACCAAGGCAACAGCAAACTTAAGTTTATGTTTTCGATAAAGTGTTTCTATCTTAAAAGCACTTTCCAATACTTTTTCATCACCACTTAACTCTTTTTTAATATAATTTACATCATCTTTAAGACTCACGATATACCCCTGAATAAGATTTTCAATATTATACTCTTTTGAGTTAAAACTTACTACAACTCCACGACCGTTATTCCCAAGTTCCCTTGCATACGGTAAAATCTCTCTATTTTTGGATGTTCTTTAAGATATTCTCCTACAAGTTTAGAAAGTATTCCTCCTCCAGTACCATGAATAATTTCTACTTCATTTAGTCCATTCACCAAAGCATCGGAAAGAAACTTATCCACAGCATCTATGGCTTCATCTCCATACATTCCTAATAGTTTAATAGAAAGTGATGCTCCTGATTTTTCTACTTTATGTGTGGCTTTTTTGGGTTTAAGTTTGACCTTAGGTGCTATAATATCCCCACGGCGTTTAAGCTGAGAAAGTGGCACACGCATTTTCATGCCATCTATCAAAATACTCGCATCTTTACCTTGAATAGAAAGTATCTCACCTTTATGAGAACGGTATTTGACTTTATCGCCTTTTTGAAGTACAATTTTAGGGGCTTCTTGCGTGACTTTTGTCCTAGAATCTTTGCGTTGATGGGCGATATTGAGCAAACGCCGTCCTTCTGGAGCTTCTTTGGCATTCAGTGCTTCTCTTGCTTTCTTTGTCGCAGAGTTGTAACGGTTTTCAAGCGTGGCAATAGCTTTTCTATGCTTTTCTTGCAAAACAAATTCTTCGTCTTCCAAGTGCTTTTTCTTTTTTTCTATGTCTTTGAGGTCTGCATCAATTTTTGCCAACTTATCACGCATTTCTCTTTCAAGTGTGGTAGATTTTTCTATCAGTTCATTAAGGTTTTCTTTGTCTTCTCCATAGACTTTTTTGGCATTATTCACAATACTAAGAGGCACACCATAACGCTGTGCCGTCTCAAAAGCATAAGACTTTCCGATACTTCCTTGCAAAAAAGTATAAGTAGGCAAACGCTTTTCTTCGTCATACAAAGCAGCCACAAGAGACACTTCTTTGTCCGAAGCCATCAGCGAAGCCAAGCGTTTATGATGCGTGGTCACAATAAAATGAATACCTTTTTTACGCAAAGCATCTAACATCACACGAAACAGCGACGCAGCTTCATCAGAATCCGTCCCTAATTCTATTTCATCCACACCCACTATCGCGTCTTCTTGAGCAAAAAGCTTGGCAAATTCTTGCATTCTTCCTGCAAAAGTAGAAATATCATTTTTTACCGATTGAGGGTCATCAATCACGGCTTCTATGCGTTTATAATGCCCTACTTCTGTCTTGGACGCGTCACATTGAAAAGGCAACAAATATTTAGACATATAGACAGCAGAAAGCATGGATTTGAGAAGCATGGTTTTTCCCCCTGCATTCACACCCGTGACTAATAAAATTTGCTTATCAAAATTCATAGAAATAAGTACAGGATTTTCAATCGCAGGGTGGGCAAAGTCTTGAAGCTTTACACCCTTTTTCTTGGAAGGCAATACAAATTCATAGTCTTTTGCCCTAGCAAAACTTACCCTTGCTTGATAATGGTCAAATCTATCAAATTCTTTGTTAACAAAGCCCAAAAATCTTTCCCATTGAAAGAATATCGCTGAAATATCCTTGCAATAACGGTAAATAATCTCCTCTTTTTGAGAAAGGAGTTCAGCTTCTTTATCTTTGAGATGAGAAATACTCTGAGGCAAAATATAAAAAAATCCACCAGCACTTCGCGAGACGACTTTTGCCTTAATGGCATTGTTAAATCCACCTCGCACAAGCAAAGTTTCTTCTCCACCATTAAAATGAATTTGCGTATCCACCAAATAATCACGAAGCTTGGAAGAATGAGCCATTTTATACAGCGTTTCTTTTATCGCCATTTTATTTTGCTTTAGACTGCGTTCTATGGTATAAAGCATCTCATCTTTTTGAGGATTTATCTGCCCTTCTTCAGAAAAATAGCCTATGACTTTTTCTATGTCTTCAGGAATTTCTATCGTTCCTATCCACGAAATCAAAGGCTCAGTAAATCCCACCGTATTCAAACGGTTAAAATACGAAACCATCTTTACAAAAGTATAAATTTCATCCAAAGAAAGCACGGCTTGTTTCTTAATCCTTGCCAATTCTCTATCCACATTTGGCACAGAAGGAGGCGTAGGAAACTGTACTTTGGAAAGGGCTTTGACATAGGCATAATGACGGTTAATATCCCCCATCATCATCACAGGTTTTTCTCTAGCCAAAAAACTCTGAAAATGTGTAATATAGCCATCAAGGTCTAGCTTTTGGACGATAGACTTTTCGCTATTTTCTATGCTTGACACTTTGCATCCAAAATAAATTCCAAGCCTTCAAGTTCTGGATATTTAGCAATAACATTGGCAATATATTGACGCACCAAAGGCATATATTGCAAATATTCATCTTTGCCATCTCTTAGGCTTAATCGTGCAAAAATACCCAATATTTTGATATGTCTTTGCAAAGCCGTAAAATCAAACCAACGCATAAAAGTCTCTTCATCTACTTCTAAACCTTTTAACTCTATAAAAAGTTTTATTAGTCTTTTAAGTTCTCGTTTGTCAAACCCAACATAAGCATCACGAAGCAAAGACACCAAATCATAAGTCACGCCACCCGAACGGGCATCTTGAAAGTCTATCAGCACCAGTGCATCGTTAGAGTCAATCATCAAATTTTTAGAATGATAATCCCTATGCACAAAAGTCTCTTGAGGTTGAGCCATGACTTCTTTGCTAATCAAAGCAAACATCTCCAATAGCCTACGCCCCTGCACACATTCAAGGCTCTTTCCCAAATAGGCTTTGAGATACCATTCTTGCATAATATTCATTTCATCTATCAAAAATTCTCTATCATACACAGCCAAACCTTGATGAGGAGCTTTTTGCATCTTCACAATATTTGCTATAGCTTTTTCATAATATCCACGAATATTTTCATCGCCACACTTATCATAAAGATGCGTAGAACCCACATCTTCTAAAAGCATAAAGCCCTTATGAAGCTCATAAGATTTCATCTGAGGAATACGAATGCCATACTCCATCAATCGCATCCCCACCCCAATAAAAAGAGGTACAGACTTCGTATCTTCTGAAGCATCCATCACCAAAAAATCTTTTGTAGGTTTATTAGTGATACGATAATAACAACGACTCCCAGCATCTCCATGCAAAGCCTCTAATTCAGGCTCTTTTATTCCTAAAAATTCTATCCAACCTTTTAACTCTTTATGCATGTGTTTTCCTTGTCTTACTTAATTAAGACGCATTTTAACATGAAAAGATAAATTAAAGCATCTTAATCTTCTTCCTCGTCTTCAAGCTCCAAATTTTCTATAAACTGAGCCGATAAAATTTCAGCTTTTCTATAAAACTTATCAGCAATTTCAGGCACAAAAAACTCAGAAATCACTTCTTTAAAAAGCTTTAACCATCTTTCAAAAGTCTCAGGATAAAGTTGTCCTATAAATACATGAGGCAAAAATGGGTCGCCCATATAGCCTTTTTCTCCTGTCATCATCATCAACCAAAATTTGTTGAGAGTCTGAAAATGTTCATACCATTTATCATTGCTAAGGTCATCGCCTAAAGCCCTAATAAAATAAGGACCAACTAAGTCATCTTCAATCAACACAGCATAAAAATGACGCACCATTTTCTCTATACTTCCTCTATCTACCTCATCTATTAACATATTCTTTCCTTTGGATATTTTTTATTAGTATAGCTATATTCACTGCCTTTAGTCTTGATATAAATTAAGAAGAACAAGAAAGTTTCTTATTCTTAAACGCCTTAGGCGTAGCCTCTGCCCATCTTTCATATTTGGGATGTTCTTCAAAAGGGCGTTGAGCGATTTTAAATAAATCTTCTACCACAGAAAAATCCCCTTTAGATGCCAAAACTATTGCCTCTTCAAGCATATAGTTTTTGAGTACAAATTTTGGATTATTTTTGAGCATTTGTTTTTTGCGTTCTGTAATATCTATATATTTGATGCGTTCATCATAGCTATCTAGCCACTTATTCATCGGTTCATGATACAGTCCCAACGCAAGAA
>FPHM01000095.1_pt2 | contig 13084 bp, 11 predicted proteins | sample 1057441 | NCBI WGS metagenome assembly FPHM01 (sample SAMEA4473311, study PRJEB15554) | hydrothermal vent metagenome | biome: marine basaltic hydrothermal vent biome; feature: marine hydrothermal vent; material: water | place: Pacific Ocean | collected 2011-06-14/2011-07-23 | depth 1155 m | reverse complement strand
GTTCGATTTTATCGAACAAGTTAGTATATCAATTATTATTCATTCGTTCGATAAAATCGAACCTACAGAAAAAGCTTAATTCATTGGTATTAGTCGTAGGGGTAGGTCTTGTGCCTACCCTCAAAATGGGAAGAAAATGATAAAACCAAAGGATTATCATGCCAATCAAAATGAAAGAACTTATGGCTTTGAGTGAAGAAAGTAAATCTACGATTCTTTATTATGTCAAAGAAGGCTTACTTCCCGAACCTTCTAAACCTAAACCCAATGTGCATCTTTATGATGATACTTGTGTACAGATTCTTAAATTTATCAAATATTTACAACATAACTTTTCGTATTCTATTTCTGAAATCAAGCATATATTTGATTCTAACCATTTTGATTTTGATGATTCTTTTGAGATGATGGTGCGTTCTCTTGAAGTCATTTCAGGAGGGCGTGATAATCTTTGGTATTCTAAAGAAACATTTCTTAAATTACTCTCTATTGATGAAGTAACACTACAAAGCTATCAAGACAAAGGCTATCTTTTTGAACGCTCCAAAGGCTATTCTAGCAAAGAACTTGAAATCGCCGAAATCTTAGGTCGCGTGGGTGATTTGGGTTTGGATTGTTGTCTTTTGGACACTTATGTGAGCTATGCCAAAGACCTTGCCAAAAGTGAAAATGAGGTGGGTTCTGCTTTGCTTAAAAACAATGAAGAATCTCACAATACACGCTATAAACTCCTCTTTGATTTGGTTTTGACGATGAAACCTTATATCTTTAATATGCATACTGTAGAAGCACACAAAGCACATAATAACAAAGGAAATAAGCATGAAAAATCTCTTTAAAATCTCTGGGTTTACCCCTTATATCTTTATTGTACTACTGAATGCGATGACCGATTTAGGACATAAGATTGTCTTACAAAATACGATTTTCAAAGCCTATGACGGTTCTGAGCTGATTATTCTCACGGCTATTGTCAATGCTTTGATTTTATTGCCTTTTATCTTTCTCTTTTCTCCTGCTGGGTTTATCTCCGACAAATATCCCAAAGTCAAAGTCGTTGAATATGCTTCACTTACAGCTATTGGGATAACGACGCTGATTTTGCTTTCTTATCTTTTAGGTTGGTTTTGGGTGGCGTTTGGGCTTACTTTTGTCTTGGCTGGACAATCGGCGATTTATTCTCCTGCGAAATATGGACTCATCAAAGAAATGACAGGCAATCAAAACCTCGCTTCTGCCAATGCTTTGGTACAAGCTGTGACGATTATTTCAATTTTGGCTGGGGCTATGATTTATTCAGTATTTTTTGAAATGCTTCTTCAAGACCGTAGCATAGAACCCTCAGAAATTTTGACCTATATTGCACCTTTGGGCTTTTTGCTCATTGGGGCTTCGGTGCTTGAATATATTTTGGCAAAACGCTTGGTCAAGAAATTTAAGGCTATAAAAATAGATGAAAGTATGACCTTTGAAGTCAAAGAATACAAAAACCTGCACTATCTCAAAGCCAATTTAGCTGTACTCAAATCTCATGAAGTTGTATGGCTTAGTATTATTGGGCTAAGTATTTTGTGGGGTGTTTCTCAGGTCATGGTAGCAATCTTTGGCGAACATCTCAAAAGCACTTTAGATATTCACAACACCGTCATCGCACAAGGACTTTTGGCACTCTCAGGCGTGGGTATTGTCATGGGGTCTATTATTGTGAGCCATGTGAGTAAAGAATATATAGAAACAGGGATTATTCCTTTGGGTGCGTTGGGCGTGACTCTGACACTCTTTTGTATTCCCACCCTCACAAGCCTAGAAACTTTGGGCTTTGCTCTCTTTGTATTTGGATTTTCAGCAGGGCTTATTATTGTCCCTCTCAATGCCATGATACAATTTTCTACACCTTCCTCTATCTTGGGAAAAGTCTTGGCAGGAAATAACTTTGTGCAAAATGTGACGATGTTTTGTTTTCTCATCATTACTGCACTCTTTGGCTATTTTGAACTCTCCGTTGCTACACTTTTTACTATTATCGCTTTTATTGCCTTAGTGTCTATGATTTATACTATTATCAAACTTCCTCAATCTCTCATTCGTTATATTTTGCGTATGATAGTGGGCTTCAAATATCGTTTGTCCGTCAATGGTTTCAAAAATATTCCCTCAGACAAAGGCGTACTCTTTTTGGGCAATCATGTATCTTTTCTTGATTGGCTCATACTGCAAATGGCCTATCCTAAACAAATTCGTTTTGTGATGGAAAGAAGCTATTATGACAAATGGTATCTCAAACCTATTTTCAAATTTTTCAAAGCCATTCCTATTTCTAGCCGTGGAAGCAAAACAGCCTTAAACCTTATCACAGAAGCCCTAAACAAAGGCGAAACCGTTGCCCTATTCCCCGAAGGTCATCTCTCACGCAATGGACATTTAGGCGTATTTCAAAAAGGCTTTGAAATGGCAACACAAGGGGTAGAAAATGCCGTGATTGTGCCTTTTTATCTTAGAGGTTTATGGGAAGATAACTTTTCTCATGCTTCACAAAAGATGAAAGACAAAAAGAGCAAAGATATTTCTGTGACTTTTGGAGAAGTATTAGAGAGTCATAGTTCTGCCGTAGAAGTCAAAAAAGCAGTCTTTGACCTTTCTATAGAAAGTTGGAAACACTATGCCAATACTTTGCCTTCTGTACAAAAAGCATGGCTCTATTCTACTAAATCTGTGGGGTCTAAACTCTGTATGGCTGATTCTACAGGTGTTGAGGTCTCTGGAAACAAATTTATCACAGCCACTTTGATGATGGCATCACTTCTCAAACCCAAAGTCAAAGCTTCTCAAAATATCGGCGTACTCTTGCCTACTTCTGTGGGAGGTTCTATGGGAAATATGGCATTACTTAGCTTAGGTAAAACCATTGTAAACCTCAACTATTCTAGTGGAGAAGCCTCGCTCTCTCATGCACTCAAAATTGCCAATATCAGTACGGTTGTGAGTTCGAGTCAATTCATTTCCAAACTCAAAGGCAAAGGCTTTGACCTTAGTGAAGTCTTAGAAGAGGTAGAAGTGATTTACCTAGAAGATGTCAAAGCCAAAATGTCAAAACTCAAAGGCTTAGCCACGCTTATTTTAGTCAAGCTTCTCCCTGCTTCTTTGCTCAATCTTCTTTATGTCAAATCAAGTAATACCGATGATATCGTAGCCATACTTTTCTCTTCAGGAAGCGAAGGCACACCCAAAGGCATAGCACTCACGCATAAAAACATGATGGGAAATATCAAACAATCCATTACGCTCATTAACCCTAAAGATGATGATATTATTCTCGGAACTTTGCCTATTTTTCATTCTTTTGGCTTGACGGTTACGACGCTTTTACCTCTGATTGAAGAAGTGCCAGTAGTTTGTCATCCAGACCCAACAGACGGCTTTGGCATTGGAAAAATGTCTGCCAAATATGAAGCCACGATACTTTTTGCCACTGCGACTTTCTATAGACTCTACACACGCAACAAAAAGCTACATCCTCTTATGTTCAAAGACCTAAGAATGGTCATCGCAGGAGCAGAAAAACTGCCACAAGAAATATGCGATGACTTCAAAAAGAAATTTGGACACACTATCTACGAAGGCTACGGAGCAACAGAAACCACCCCAGTAGCGTCCATCAATATCCCCGATGTTCTCATGCAAGAAAATTGGAAACCCCAAATTGGGAACAAAATAGGCACAGTAGGCTTACCTGTACCAGGGACGAGCTTTAGAATAGTTGACCCTACTACATTTGAGATATTACCCATAGGCGAAGCAGGAATGATACTCATAGGTGGTACACAAATCATGAAAGGCTATTTAGGCAATGCACAAAAAACAGCAGAAGTCATCAAAGAAATAGACGGCATTCATTGGTATGTCACAGGAGATAAAGGACGCGTAGATGAAGACGGATTTTTGACCATCATAGACCGTTATAGTCGCTTCGCCAAAATCGCAGGAGAAATGCTAAGCCTCGGACTCGTAGAAGGCGAAATAGGAAAATTACTAGATGAAGAAAGCCAAATCTCCATCACAGCCCTACCCGACATCAAAAAAGGCGAAAAACTCGTGCTTTTACTTGAAGGTACTCTCTCTATAGAAGACTTAAAAGCAAATATAAAATCTTTGGAAATAAATCCTCTTTTTGTGCCTAGTGAGTATTATAAAGTAGAAATATTACCTAAACTTGGAAGTGGTAAGGCTGATTTTAAGGGGGCTAAGAAGTTGGCGAAAGAACTTAGTGAAAAAGATAAATAATGTCTATTATCAAAAACATAAGCATTCTCACTCTCATAGGCATAATTTTACTTTATCTTATCGGAGTCTATTTATCACGCCCAACACAAGTAACAATACCTAACCCTCTTATAGATTTACCTCTACAAGAAGTTTCTTTTCCTAGTAAAAGTACTGCGATGCTTCATGGCTGGTATGTACAAGGCGATAAGGATAAAGGAGGTGTTTTACTCTTACATGGTTTGCATTCGAGTAGAGTACAGATGTTAGATAGAGCAAAGTTTTTGTATAAAGCAGGATATTCTGTACTTTTATTGGATTTTCAAGGACATGGAGAAAGTATAGGAGAGCGTATTACTTTTGGACATTTAGAATCTTTGGACGCAGAAGCTGGGTATCTTTATCTCAAAAAATGTGTATCTCCTTATAATGTTGCTGTCATTGGTGTATCTTTGGGAGGTGCTTCTGTTCTTTTGGGTGAAGTAAAAAACCTTTCTTCTGCTATGGTTTTAGAAGCTGTATATCCATCTATAGAACAAGCCATAGAGAATAGATTAAACATAAAACTAGGCAAAATAGGGACATATTTATTGCCTATTCTGACCTTACAATTAAAAATACAATTAGGAATATCCCCAAAAGAGCTTCAACCTATAGAACATATTTCATCTGCTAAAGGTGCATTATTTATCATAGGTGGAGACAAAGATGAACGAACCACCATAGAAGAGACGAAAGCACTGTATGATAAAGCAAAACAAATCAAACAATTATGGATTATAAAAGATGCCAAACATATTGATTTTGAAAAATATAAACCAAAAGTGTATCAAGAAAAAATACTTAGATTTTTTGATACTTATTTAGATTAGAAAAGGAGAAGAAAAAATGCGAACACTCTTTGCCTTGGGAAAAAAGTGCAATTCCCTTAGAAAGAAAGATAATAATGCCGAAACATCTCTCACAGTCAGAATATTTGGAAAAAGTATTATCGGTGAATATGTGGTAGATAAAATAACTATTTAAATTAAGGAAAAAATATGAAAAGAACACATATATACGCAGGTTTTTGGGTGAGGTCGATGGCTTCTTTGATAGATATAATTGTGTTGTTACTTCCTTTTATACTTATGGTTATGCTATTTGATATATGGCATATTTTACATCTTGAAAGTATTTTTATTTTTCTCATTTTATGGGGAGTTTATAGTGTAACGATGCTTTCATCTTCGTGGAATGCTACTTTAGGTAAGAAAATATTAGGTCTAAAAGTACTCACAAAAACATTAGAACCTTTGCATTTAAAAGCTTCTTTAAAGAGATTTATTTTTGCTTTTATTACTTATATTCTCTTATTGTTACCCTTACTTCTTTCTATAAGAATATTCTCTTTTATGTCATATTCTTGGACAGATATATTTCTTCTTCCTATCTTTCTTCCTTTACTCATGATGTTCTTTAATAAACGAAAGCAAGTTTTACATGATTACTTTGCAAAAACGGTTGTCATAGATACCAAGGATAGAAAAACAACAAAAACCTATGTCTTACAAGGTTTAGGAATTTTTAGCGTGACGGCTATCATCGTTTCTGCATTTTTATTTTTTAATTTTATTATTCTTGGTTATGGAGGATATGCTCTACAAAAAGAACTACAAGCGAAGTATTCATTTACAAAAAAATACACTATAGATGATTTAGGCGATAAAAGAATTATTTTTTACAATAAAGCCTTAATCAAATATAGCAAAGATTTTGTTTTAGCAGAAGGTATGTATGAGATTTTTGAAATAGATGTCAAAAGAGATTTGGCACTTAATTGTATAGAAGCTTCTCTAGCTCAACATAATCAAAAAGATTGGCTAGAAAAAGGAATTAAGTTTAGAAAAAATGCACGAAATATTCCTCTCAAAACACAAGCACTTATTCAAAAGTATAAAGCACAAGAAAAGTACCTCTCTGACCGTTTTTATCAGTATAATTTTAATGATGTACACGATATTATAAGAAGCCTTGCTGACCCTTTTAGAAAAGAACGCAATCAAAATACTTGTGACAAGCAATTGTCTGTTGAGCGTATGTATACGCGTTTTATCAGAACATATATAGGAAAGCAAGAACAATCTTTAAGATATAATAAAAAGTCATTGGCTAAAAATATTCCTAAAGATAAAGCCTATTATACAAAAGCCATACGAGAAGGGCAAGAGTGGCTTAATTTACTGTATCAAAATACGAAGCAGATGAAAGCACTCATAGAAAAAGACCTACTAGCTAATGCTAACAAAGAATCACTCGCTAAAATAAAAGAAACTTCTAAATGGGAGAGAGCAAAACAAATACACAAGCACAAGCTTTCGCATTTAAAAATACTCTTGTTTAAAAAAAATAAAAATATAGAAGAAATTAATAAGTGGTTAAAACAAGTTATATATTTAGACTTAGATAAAATAGGTGGTACAGATGGACGCTTATTAATTCATGAAACTTTAAAATATAAAGATACTAAAGCTCTACAAATTTTATTAGATTATGGGATTTCTCCATTAGAAGATGATAAAATACTCTCTTATATTTTCTCTGATGAGATAGAATTAAATATATTTGAATCTATAATTAGAAGAGCATTAAAACCAAGTAATCATATGCTTATTTCCAGAATAATGTTTCACTCTTTATCTCATCATAGTTCTGAAAAAAAGATAGAGTTTATCCTCGAGTATCTATTAAACGCAAATATGTCAGATGCTTTATACATACCTCTTGTAGAAGATGCATTAGAATATTGTGCCTCTACAAAAACAGTCTCTTTATTGTTAGGAGGAAATAAATTTAATAAACACAATGAATTACAAGTGCTATTACAAAAACCATCCTATAAATGCAAAAATAAAAAAGAGATAAAAAACTTATTAAACAAAGGAACAATAAAATGAAATGGAAACACATCAAAACCCTACTTAGAATACTCTTAGCCTCAACGATGGTTTATCTTGTGGTTTTACCAACTTATAGTTATTTGTCTTATAGTCCTCAAAAAGGTGACCTTGTCTTTCAGTCTTTGCCCAAAATGGATTTGGTGGTGGCGATTGAAGGTGTGACGGATTCTCCTTATTCTCATGTGGGCATTGTGATTGAAAAAGACGGCTCATGGGTTGTGCGTGAAGCGATTGGGGCTGTGATTGATACGCCTTTGTATCTGTGGATAATTCGTGGTCGGGCTGGTGGGCTTGATGTATTTAGGCTCAAAGATGCTTACAAGAAAAATATACCTCAACTCATCGTGGAGACAAATAAATATTTGGGTTTGCCTTATGATGTGCAGTATGAAATGGATGATAAAAAGATTTATTGTTCTGAACTGATTTATAAAGCCTATAGAGATGCCACGACACAAAAAATGGGAACACTCTTTGCCTTGGGTAAAATGAATTGGAAACCTTATCAAAAGACTATAGAAAAATATGAAAAAGGTGCAATTCCTTTGGAAAGAAAAATGATAACGCCTAGACATTTATCAGAATCAAAATATTTAGAAAAAGTATTATCGGTGAATATGTGGTAAAATAACGCTATGAAACAATAAAATTAAAGAAGGAATTTAAAATGATATTACAAATCTCTGTAAAAGATGAGAAGTCGGAACTATTTTTAGCACTTATTCAAGAATTAAAAAACTCTATGATAGAAAAAATTCAAATTATTTCACCTAAAGAGGATTTTTTTGATGAAAAAGAACTTTCTACGCGTGTAGATGAAATAAAAAATAAAAAGATAAAACCACTTTCTCGTGAAGAGGTTTTTGATGGTATTTGCTGAAGCCTTTCATCCCAAATTTAAATCTGATTTAAAGAAGATAGATAAAAGTGTTGCTAAGGAGATAAAAGAAAAACATCTTAGTATTATTTTGGATAATCCTTTACTTCATGAACTTTTAAAAGGAAAGCTTTCTCCCCTGTACTCTTATCATTTTCAAAAAAATGGCACACAATATCGTATAGCCTATGAAATAAGAGAAAATGATAAAATCATCTTTCATTATATGATAGCCACACGAGAAAACTTTTATAAAAAATTAGAAAATAGGATTTAATAATCTGAAAAATATGAACAAATACACGAACACAAAATACGCAGGGTTTTGGACACGGTCTATCGCCTCGCTTATTGATTTTATCCTTTTAACCCTGCCTTTTATCCTCATTGCAGTCCTATTTGATAGAGAAAGTATTTTCAATATTGAAAGTTTTCTTATCTTTATTCTTCTTGGTGCTTGGTATCATATTTCTTTTTTGTCTTCTTCTTGGTCGGCTACTTTGGGCAAAAAGATTGTAGGTATTCGCGTCTTGGACACAAACCTAAAAGCCTTAGACTTTAAAAAATCATCTAAACGATTTGCTTATTCTCTCATCACTTATGGCTTGATGCTTTTGCCTTTGATACTTTTAATAAAAAGTTTGGTTTTCTTTCAAAATACTTGGGAATTTTTACTTTTTGTACTGGTGTCTTTGCCTATATTTATGCTTTTACTCAATACGCCTAAGCAAGTTTTACATGACTTTTTGGCAAAAACAGTGGTTGTAGACTCTTATTATACGAAAAACAAGTCAATGAAAATAATTAGAGGAATTGGCAGTGCTTTTGTCATTTTCGCTTTTGGAATTTTGGGATTTATTCTCTATCTCAATATTTTTGTCTATGCCAAAACAGATTCTTTTACCCAAAAATTTCATCATGATGATTTAAATGATAGTCGTATTATATTTTATAACAAAGCCTTACATCAATATACGAAAGGTTTTATAGAAGCAGATACTATCTATAAAATCTTTGAAATGGACAGCAAAAAAGATTTTGCACTCACTTGTATCAATGCCTCTTTGAGAGAACATAATATCAGCCATAAAGGTATTCGTTCTCAAAATTTTGTGACAAATGCACGAAATACCTATGCCATTACAGAAGAAAGTATAGCAAAAGCAAAAAAGAATGAACAGTATATCTCTCAGCATTTTTATGAATATCATCTACAAGATGCCAACCGTATTATTCAAAATATGATTTATCTCAATAATAGTGATAATACCCAAGAAACTTGTGATAGACTGTTATCTATAGAAAGAATGTATGATTATTTTATCAGTGATTATATTGATAATAGAGAACAAGACCTACTCAAATATAAAAAAGCCTTTAAAAATGCTCAAAACAAAGGTCATTTGGACAAGAACTTTTATGAGAAACAAATCAAGCAAGGCATACAATGGCTGAATGTTTTGTATAGGAAACATCCTCCAAAGGACAAGCAATGAATACCTCAGCATTATGGATATTACTTTTAGGCATTTGGATATTTTTTTTACAAAAGAGAGTAAAGCATCTGGAAGAAATACTAGAGGCAATGACAGAAAAAAAAGTAATAAAACCTAAAGTTGCTATAGAAAAACCTAAAGAAGCAATACAAAAAGTCCCAGAAATAGTAAGAGCTCAACCATCAAGCCTGAATACAAGTCCAAAGATAGAAAAAACCTTAATAAAAGAAGAAATAAAGCCAAAAGAACCCCAAAAGCCTAAAAAGCCGTCTAAAATACTTCTTTATCTCAAAAATTATTTTACCAAAGGCAATGTACTCGTACGCATAGGTTCTGTTATTTTGTTCTTTGGATTAGCTTTTTTGGTCAAATATGCCACAGCACAAAATATGATTAGTATAGAAATACGCTTGGCTTTTGTCGCGTTAGTCTCTATGGCACTCATAGCTTTAGGTTGGAAACTAAGAGAAAGAGAAGGTGGTTATGGACAAGTATTGCAAGGCTTGGGCATTGCTATTTTGTATTTACTCATTTATGCCACAGCCAAATTTTATGATTTACTTTCTCTTGATATAGCCTTTGTCTTCATGCTTGGTGTGGTAATTATGGGTTCATTACTCGCTGTCTTTGAAGATGCCTTGCCTTTGGCACTTTTTGCTACAGCAGGAGGATTTTTTGTGCCTATATTAACATCCTCAGGAGAAGGTTCTCATGTCATACTTTTTTCTTATTATGCACTTTTAAATCTTGGTATATTTGCTATTGCTTGGTATAAATCTTGGCGTTTGCTCAATCTTCTTGGCTTTTTCTTTACTTTTATAATTAGTGGATTTTGGAGTGTTCTCAACTACAATCCTGCACTTTTTCTAAGCACAGAACCTTTTTTACTACTCTATTTTGCGATGTATCTTAGTATTTCTATACTCTTTACGATGAAACAGCCTTATAAACCCAAAAACCTCGTAGATGCCTCTTTGGTCTTTGGTTTGCCTGTAATTGCTTTTCCACTTCAACTCAATCTTGTTTCTTCTTTTGAATATGGCTCTGCTATCACAGCGATTATTTTGGGACTACTGTATCTTGGATTGTACTTTTATCTCAAAAATACAGAGAGAACCAAACTCTTGTCCCAATCCTTTTTAGCCTTGGCTGTGGTCTTTTTGAGTATTTCAATTCCTTATCTCTTCAACGCCGATGCTAGTGCGACTTTATGGTCGCTAGAAAGTGCTGGAATTATTTGGTTGGCTCTCAAACAAGATAAAAAAATTAGCCGATACTTTGGTCAAGTCTTACTCCTCGTCGCTATCTTTACTTATCCAAGTTCTGTAGAGAGTTTTGGTATTAGTTTCCCCGAATTTTTGGGCTATCTCATACTGATTACGGCTGTCTTTATTTCTGCTTATCTCCTAGATACACATAGACCTAAACTGTCTGATGTGCATAGAGTCTATAGCAAAGTACTGGTCATCATGGGAATGCTTTTATGGTCAATTAGCATAGGAAGTCAACTTGTTAAATTTAATATCCCTGCCAAAGATACTCTACTTTGGTCGCTCATACTTTTTGTCCCTATTGTCCTACTCATCATACGCCATGCAAGATGGCAGTTATTTGTTCGCTATTTACCTTTGTATTTTCCTCTTGGCATACTCTTTTCTCTCCCACTTATTTTAGGTACATCTCATCCTTTTGAAGATTTGGGTGCTTTGCATTTAGCTACTTTTATCTCTCTAGGCTACGGATTACTTTATATGCACTATAAACGATGGAAATATGCAAAAGAACTGCATTCACTTTTACTTTGGTTCATTGCTATAGTCTTAGGATTTGAAACTTTTTATCATCTCAATCTTCTCTTTAACAATACGATTATTTCCCTGCTAGAATACACAGCCTATCTCAGTCTCAGTATTCTTCTTCTTGCTTCTGCCTACTTCTTAGAAAAATATCAGCAATATCTCTCTTTTTGGGACAGACATCTTTCCAAAATATTTTTAGCCTTGGGCTTAGTCTTATATTTTACTACCACAAGTACACAACTCATGCGATTTCAGAGCTTCTATAACTACGAAATGCTAAGTGCTTTTGTCTTGGGTGCATGGATACTCACAAGCATTGCCAAAGGCTTAAAATGGCAAATACTTTCCACAGTCTTACAAGGCTATTTTATCGTGGGTATCTTTTTCTTCATGCTCATACTCTTCAATGGTTCACATCCATTCAAAGGCTTAGGCATCATACTTTTTGGCTTTTTTATTGCCTTAAATTATCTCCTCTTATACCGTTACGATAAAGTATGGAAAATAAATACACTCTTGCACATCGCTTCACTGTGGTTTATTAGTATTCTAGGTATTGCACATTTTAGCTCTCTCAGCCAACGCTACGCACTAGACAGCAGTCTGACCAGTATTATGATGGTACTCACGCCTCTTGTCTTTAATATGATTCTTTTAATCCCAAAATCCTACAAAGGGTGGCTAGAATACTATCGTCATAGCTATCAACTCATAGGTTCAGCTGGACTCATCGTATTTCTTTTTGTATGGACAGTTTCTGTATTCTCTATCGCCACACCCACAAGCCAACTAAGCATACCTCTCTTCAACTTACTAGACATCACACAAATTTTGGTCTTAGCAAATATTTATTATTGGACAATACAAAACAAAAGCTTCCTCCCCAAAGAATACCACCTACAACTCTATGGTCTCTTCATTTTCTTAGTACTGATTCTCATCAATGTCATCTTTGCAAGAGCCATACATACTTTCACAGCCATTCCCTATAATTTCTTTAGCCTATGGCAAAATGCCTATTTCCAAACAGGACTTTCCATACTTTGGAGTAGCATCGCCATCATACTCATGCTTCTTTCCAAAAAATTCCACAGCCGTCCCCTATGGATAGCAGGATTTAGCCTACTCATACTCATCGTCCTCAAACTCTTCTTCATAGAACTTGCCCAATCAGGCACAATAGAAAGAATTATCTCTTTTATGGTCGTAGGAACGCTACTTTTGGTCATAGGGTATTTCGTGCCTTTGCCTCCGAATAAAGAAGAGGATAAAAGTGAAAATAACAGAGCCTAAAGCTTCTATCGTCTTCTTCGATGGCGTATGCATACTCTGTAATCACAGTGTCAAAATACTCATCGCTTTAGACAAAAAAAACCTCTTATCTTATAGTTCATTACAAGGAGAAAAGATAAAAACCCTTAAGATAGAAAATAATCTAAATAGCATTATTTTTTATGATAATGGCAATATTTATACTAAATCTACAGCCATTTTAAAGATTTTTTCTCGCTTAGGTGGACTCTATAAACTTATGAATATTTTTTATCTACTTCCCCAAATAGTAAGAGATTTTTTGTATGATATTTTGGCTAAGTATCGCTATAGGATTTTTGGGAAAGAAAATACTTGTATTTTAGCTCAAAACCATCACAAGAAACTTTTTATTCCATAAATGTTTACAATAATCCCACAATCAATGCTTCACAGTCTTCC
>FPHM01000081.1_pt1 | contig 13084 bp, 14 predicted proteins | sample 1057441 | NCBI WGS metagenome assembly FPHM01 (sample SAMEA4473311, study PRJEB15554) | hydrothermal vent metagenome | biome: marine basaltic hydrothermal vent biome; feature: marine hydrothermal vent; material: water | place: Pacific Ocean | collected 2011-06-14/2011-07-23 | depth 1155 m | reverse complement strand
TGGACGCGTATTATAGCACTTAACCCTTCTTGTGTCAAGGGTTTTATGCAAATTCTTTTAAATTCTTTTTATTTCTCAAAAAATTATACTTTTACTTACATATTTATATATAAAAATAATACTTAACCCTTTCTTTAAGTCTATCCTTTTATAATCTCTCTATATTTTGCCCTAAAGGAATTATTATGAAAGTTATCTCTCTCTTTTTTTCACTCTTTATTCTCTTCTCTGCTTGTACCAGTAAACCTAGTCCTTACACAAAAGAAAAAAATACAGAAAAAAAAATACAATCGAATCAATCACAGGCACTCTCCGCACAAGATGAATATAAACGCTTACAAGCAAAACGCCAGAAAGAGTAGTGATTAACCTTAGATTAATCTGCGTAGATTATACTTTGCATTAAATTATTATTCAAAGGAATATATTATGGCTTTATATGATAGAGACTATTCATCAGCTCAGGCTGAATCTGTTCAAGAAGGTGCATCAGTTGCCTTTATGAAAAAAACTTACCAACTTCTAGCAGCAAGTATGATTGCAGCAGCTGTAGGTGCGTATGTAACAATGCCTTATGCACAAACCGTACAAGATTTTAAATGGATTATTTTTGGTATTGAACTCTTGGTACTCTTTTTTGGTCTTTCTATGTCAAGAGGAAAACCAGGACTTAATCTTGCTATGCTCTTTTTGTTTACATTTTTAACAGGTGTTTCACTTGTACCCCTTTTGGCTTCTGTTATTGGTATGGGACAAGGTGGTATGATTGGCAATGCATTTTTGATGACTTCTGTACTTTTTGGAGCATTAAGTCTTTTTGCCATTAACTCTAAAACAGACTTTTCTTCTTGGGGAAAACCTCTTTTTATTACATTCATTGTGATTTTTGTGGCTTCTTTGGTGAATTATTTTATACTTCAGAGTCCAATGATGCACATCATTATAACAGCAGGAATTTTGTTAATTTTTTCATTGTTTACTATTTATGATACACAAAATATTGCCAATGGTGCGTATGATTCTCCTGTTGATGCTGCTGTTTCTCTCTATATTAACTTTCTAAATATGTTTACAGCTATTTTACAACTATTAGGTATTATGGGTAGTGATGACTAAGATTCATTCGGAAAAGATTGAGCGTCTGCTTGATGCCAATCTCAACCGACTTAAAGAAGGTATTCGTGTTATTGAAGATATAAATCGCTATATTTATGATGATAAAATACTTAGTTCTACGCTCAAAAAACTTAGACATACACTTCAAGAAGCCTATTCTCAACAGCGTTTAACCTATAGAGATATAGAAAATGATGTACTCAAAGAAAGTATTTCTTCTGAACTTCAACGCTCAAATATAGAGGAGTTAATCATCGCAAACTTTTCAAGAACCCAAGAATCAGCCCGTGTCCTTGAAGAATGTTTTAAACTCACAAACCCTACTCTATCAGCACTCTCTAAAAATATACGCTATGAACTTTATGCTATTGAAAAACTGTTTTTTATACAGAGACATCAAGACCAATAATATTTACCTATAAGGATTTTTATGTTCAAAAATAGTTCTATCAAAACAAAAATTATATTTATAGTTTCTCTAGCCATACTCTTATCCTCTGTATTCATAGCCTTTTTATCTATTTACTCTATCAAAGAAGCCTCTAAAGAGAGAATTCAAAAATATAAAATAGAAGCCTATCAAGAGGTACAAAGTGACTTAACAAATTTTTCTTCTATTGCCATGTCTATCGTTAAACATTATTATAAACTCTCAGATAAAGATAAAATAAAAGATGTAGTTAAAGATTATATTGATGAACAATCTGATTATCTTTTTTCCATACTCGAAGGACAGTATAAAAAATATGAACCTCTACTAGAAGAAGAAGAACTCAAAGCACTACTTATTCATACGATTAAAAGTACGAGATATGGAAAAGTGGTTATTTTTGGATAAATGATTTTAACTATGAAATGCTTATGCATCCTATTAAAGAAAAGCTCACAGGTAAAATCTTTTTAAATACGCCCAAAGTCCCTTTTGTACAACTGGCTGTGGATGAATTACAAAGTACAGGAGAAGATAAAGGATATATACAATATTCTTTCTACTCTCCTAGTGCCAAAGAGTATCTGCATAAAGCATCTATAGTCAGAGTATTCAAACCCTTTAATTGGATTATAGGAACGGGAGCATATATAGACAATGTTTCTACAGAAATGAAAGCAAAAGCCATAGCCGCTATCAAAGAAATGCGATATGGTCAAAATGGATATTTTTGGATTAATAATATGAGACATAGAATGATTATGCATCCTATTAAACCAGAATTTGATGGTAAAGTGTTTATTGATTCACCCAAAGTTCCCTTTGTAGAATTAGGTCTAAGTCAATTAAAAAAATCTCAAAAATCTAGTGATTTTATTTCTTATCAGTTTTATATGCCATTAACAGAAGTTTATACACATAAATTATCACTTGTTAGTCATTTTAAAGCTTGGGATTGGGTCATAGGTACAGGGACATATACAGACTATATAGAAAAAAATATCAATATGCTAAAAAAGAACACAGAAAAACAAATTCAAGTGATTGTCACAGAGATTATTTTATTAACCGTTGTGATTTTTTTACTTTTAATATTATTTTCTATTTATCTCATTAACAGAAATATTGTTGAACCCTTAGAAAAATTTAGATCTTCCTTGCATAGCTTTTTTCAATATTTGGTAGATCCTAGCCAAAAAATAAAACCTCTTAATATTAATTCCTCAGATGAATTTGGAGAAATGAGTACAGATATAAATAAAAATATTGAAAGAAGTATTCAAACACAAAGAGAACTTTCAATGATGATACAGACCATTCATGAAACGGTTACATTAACACAAACAGACAAGCATGGCATTATCACAGATGTCAGTCAATCTTTTTGTGACTTAAGTGGCTTTAAAAAAGAGGAACTCATAGGAGAACCTCATTATATTGTCAGACACCCTGAAATGCCTAGAAGTTTCTTCACAGGTATGTGGAAAGTGCTGAAAGAAAAGAAAATATGGAAAGGTGATATAAAAAATATTCGAAAAGATGGTAGTTTTTATTGGGTGGAAACTATTATTTCGGTAAAACTTACAAAAGAAAATGAAATTTATGGATATATTGCCATAAGACATGATATTACAAAAAGAAAAATTTTAGAAGACAAAGTTTTAAAACAAAACAATATTAATCTACAAAAAAAGCCCAAACTTAATGTATAAAACTTTAAAAATAGTCATCTTCTTCTTCCTTTTTCATGTTTCTCTTTCTGCTGAACTCATGAAATATCAAGATATACATAAGCATCAGAATACAGCTATCTATGGAACATTAAATATCAAAGGTTCTCCTAGCACAGCAAAACTTCTCGATAAATGGACATCAAAATTTCAAGAATATTATCCTGAGATTAAAATAAGAATGGAATTAGAACATGCTACACAAGGCTTACAAGCTCTGCGTAAAGCAGAAGCGAATATTGCTATCTCTAATCGAAAGATTAGTAAGAAAGAAAAAGACCTTTTTAAAAAGAAACGAGGCTACTATCCTACAGAAATTAAAGTTTCACTCAATGTTTTGGCTATTTATGTCAATAGAGAAAATAAAATGCAAAGCATTAGTCTAAGCGAACTTGATGCAATTTTTTCTACTAGTCTCAAAAGAGAGCATACAAAAATCATTAAAAATTGGCAAGACCTTGGGAATAGCCATCAAAAAATACATATTTATCTCTATGATAGTAATGCCAGTGAGAGAAGCTATTTTCGTCATAAAGTCATGAAAAACGGTACATTCAATAGAGAGAATATTATTTCGGATGCCTATCAAAAATCCTCAGATATTATCAATGCTATAGGTTCAGATGTACAAGGCATAGGCTTTGCTAGTGTAGAAAATAAAAATTATAAAGTCAAAGCATTGGCTTTATCCAAAAAAGCCTACTTTCCTTCCTATAAGCCCAATAATAAAAATATTAGAAATGGGAAATATCCACTTACAAAGTTTTTTTATATGTATTTAGATATTCCAGAAGACAAACCTATACCCAAAATTCTCTATGAATTTTGTAAGTATATATTTTCTAAAGATGGACAAGAAATCGTCTCAAATATAGGTGGGTTAGCACTCAGTTCCAAACAAGTAGGTATAGAACTCACAAAGATAAGGAGATAATATATGATGAGTAAGAAAGTAAAACTTTTTCATAAAATAAGCATTAAATCAAAGTTTTTGATGATGATACTGGGTATTGCAATCTTTTGTATTGCCATTGTAGGGTATCAAGGACTGATTCATGGTAAAGAATCACTCACTATAAGTATGTATAATCATCTTACTTCACTCAAATCTGCCAAAATACAACAAGTAGAAAACTATTTTCAAGACAAACAAAATCTTCTCAAAACTTTTTCTTCTCAAAAAAATATTATTGATGCAATGCATGAATTTTCTTCTGCCTATACACTTTTAGATATTTATGATATTCATATTGATAAAAATAACAGCTCTAAACTTGAAAAGTTTTATCAACATAGTTATATTAAAACACTCAATGCCAATTCTATTAAATCGTATTCTTACAAAACGATGTTACCTATTAAAAATGTTTCTAAATATTTGCAATATCATTATATCGTCAATAATCCTTTTAAACTAGGGTCTAAAGATTTATTGGAAATTGCAGATGATAATAGTTATTATTCTGAGGTGCATCAAAAGTTTCACTATACTTTAAAAGAAATTGTCAAAAATCAAGGTTTTTATGATTTATTTTTAATTGACATCAAAAATATGAATATTGTTTATTCAGTGAATAAAGAAGTGGACTTTGCTACAAGTTTAAAAAGTGGAGCGTATGGTCATAGCTCATTGGCAAAAATTGTCAAGAAGATTATAGATAATCCCAATCGAGGTGCTGTCTTAATCTCTGATTTTAAAAACTATAAACCGTCCTATAATCATCCACAGGCTTTTTTTGCCATACCTATTTACGATAATAATACATTAATAGGTATCTTAGCCACACAAATTTCGATTAAATATATTAACAAAATTACCACAGGAGAGCATTCTTGGAAAAAAGAAGGTCTAGGAGAAAGTGGAGAGGTATATCTCGTGGGTAGAGATTACAAAATGCGTTCAGACTCCAGAGGAATACTACAAAACCCCCAAGAATATATCAAAGAATTAAATAGTACTGATTTAGATGAAAACAGTAAAACCTTAATCAAAGCGACAAAAAGTACTATACTTAACCAAAATGTACATAGTGAATCGGTGAAACTAGCCATAGAAGGAAAAAGTGGTTCAACGATTACAAAAAATTACTTAAATAAAGAAGTCATCAGTTCCTATAGTCCTTTAAACATTCAAAATATAGATTGGGTCATTATTGCTGAAAAAGAAATAGAAGAAGCAGAAAAGCCTATTAAAGCCTTGCAAAATACACTTCTCGTCTCTTCAACGATTTTAGCCACTCTCATTACTTTTTATTCTATTTGGTTAGCCTATATCTTTTTGAGACCTATCACAACCATGACACAAGGTCTCAAAAAAGTCATCAACAAAGAAAGTAACTCGAGAATTGCACTAGAAAGAGATGACGAATTTGGTGAGCTAAGTAAAAATATCAACAAGATAATAGACACGATTAATGCTCAGGAAGAAGAACTCACGAAATGTTCTACAGAAAAAAATGCTCTATTACTCAATATTTTACCTAATAATATTGCCTCTCGATTTACTAAAGGTGAAAAATATATTGCAGAAAAAGTCGAAAATGTCGCCGTACTCTTTTCTCAACTCTATGGATTTGATGCATTTTCAGAAAGTATGGAAGCAGAAGAATCTATTGTACTACTCAATGAAATTATCAATACTTTTGATACTTTGGCACTAGACTATGGTATAGAAAAAATTACCACCATAGGGGATTCCTATATGGCAGCCAATGGTCTCATTGCTCCTAGATTGGATTATGCTAGAAGAATGGTTGAATTTGCACTCAAAATGTTTAATAGTATAGAAGAATTTAATACTCGACACCAAACAAACTTACAATTAGGCGTAGGAATAGACAGTGGAGAAGTCATGGCAGGTGTGGTAGGCGAATATAAATTTGTCTATGATATTTGGGGGGAAATCGTTAGTGATGCGAGTCATATTTCACATGAAGCAGAAGCAGGAACACTAAGAATTAGTGCTGTAGTCTACAAACAACTCATAGATACAGATAATTTTCAAAAATGTGAAGGTGGTAGTGAATTGACTTATAAAATTACACCAAAACAGTCTAATGATTGATTTACCCTATGCATGGAAGACATGGGGACTACTGATTATTATTGGCTTACCTATGGCTATTGTTGTGGCTGGAGAACTGCTTCTTTATCTCGAAAAGAGAGAATCAAAATTTACACCTATTGTCTATAATATACGAAATATTCTCTTACCTATTTTTACTATAAACCTTATTCTCAGTGAAATTATAAAATTAGGGGATGATTCCTTAATTTTAAAAATATCAGATACATTTTTTTGGTTAATCCTTATTCTTTCAACACTAAAGTTTGTAAATATTTTTGTCTTTTCTAATGTACTTCCCAAACATACACAAGAAAGAATACCCAAACTTCTTGTTGATTTTGGACGCACATTTTTAATCATGCTAGGTGCTGCTATTATTGCCTCTACGGTTTGGGGAGCAGATTTGGGAAGACTACTTGCTGCCCTTGGTGTGGGTTCTATCGTTTTAGGTCTTGCACTACAAGATGTTTTAGGGGGACTATTTTCAGGAGTTGCACTGCTTTCATCCAAACCATTTGTGGTAGGAAATTGGATAAAAATAGGGGATGTTACAGGAAAAGTTGTCAATATTGATTGGAGAGCTGTCACACTTGTAGACTTTAATGGGGATACCATTATTATCCCCAATGCCACGATTGCCAATGATGTACTCAAAAACTATTCTCACCCCACAGCTATACATAGAGAATCTATAGCATTTGATATGTCCTTTGATGATGCTCCCAATAAAGTAAAACAAGTATTAAGTGAAGCTGCCTTAGAGATAGAAGGCATACTCAAAACCCCTGCTCCTCTCGTGACATTGGTCTCTTATGGAGACTCTTCTATTCAGTATAAAGTCTTTTATTTTATCGATAATTATCAAAAAATTGGTGCAATTAAAAATAGTTTCATGAGTCGTATTTGGTATATTAATAAACGATATAATCTTACATTTCCTATTGATACAAATACTTATATTCAGCTTCAAGAAAATAATGATTCTAAAGAAGCAAAAGAAATGGCTAAAGTACCACTAAATATACAAAGTAAACTCCTAGAATTAGATATTTTTACTGTAGACGAGAAGCAATTACTAGACTTAGCCAAAGCCTCAAAAATTGATGAATTTGGCGTAGGAGAATGTCTCTTGCACAAAGGCAAACTAACAGGCGATATTTATGTCATTATAGAAGGTATAGCAACCGAACATATCAAAAATAAACATGGAGAAATATTACATAAAAAAAGACTCAAAATGGGCGATATATTTGGTCTGGCTTCTTTGGTAAGAAAAGAACCTAGCTTGGTCACTATTTGTGCTTTATCAGATATAAAAGTGATTACTATTTCTATCAAAGCCATGAAAATACTCTTACATAAAAACCCAGAAGTAGCACATTCTCTGGAAAGTATGGTAAATATTCATGAAAATAAATTACAAAAAAGTTTATTTCATCACTAAAAAAGACCATTATGAACAAAATATACTTAATTATTCTCATCACTTTATCCAGTCTATTCGCAAATGAGAATACGCATAAGAACACAAAAACAACACCAGAATTTGGTATTTATATTACCTCACTCAATGAGCTAAATACTAAAAAAGGTTCATTTGATGTGATTTTTTGGACTTGGTTTTTATATAATAATAAAGACTATCATCCCCATAAAACTGTAGATATTACCAATTTAAAAAGTATGCAAAGCTTTTATGAATTAGAAGCAGAAGAAAAAGAAAATATAAAAGATGAAAATAGTCTTTCTAAAATTTGGCAAACACAAAAGTTTAAAACAACAATACTACATAATTGGAATTTGACAGAATATCCTTTTGATAGCCATCAATTAAAGATTAAATTTGAAGATGCCGACTTTGATTACAGTCAATTAACCTTTACATTAGACCAAGAAAACTCTAAAATTAGTAAGGATTTAAAACTCGACGGTTGGATTATTGAGAAACTCGAACTGATAGAGCGTGAAAATATTATGGAAACTACTTTTGGAGATCCAGCTATTCAAGGCTCTCATAGTTCATATTCCGAAGTAACAGCTATTATATCCATTACAAGAGATGGTCTAAGAAGTTTTATCAATATCTTTGCTCCCATCTATTTAGCCTTCTTTTTATCATGGCTTGGCTATTTCATAAAAGAAGCCTATACTATGAAAATGACACTCTTTTTGTCTTCTATCTTTATGCTCATTGGAAATAAGAATATTATAGACTCAACAACCCCCATAAGCAGTGACATAACACTCTTAGATAAAGTACAGTTCAGAATTAACACAAATAACGCAAAGAAATAGCTCTATTTTATTGTAAAAGTATATATATTTAAACAATATAAAACATAAAAAACGGTAAGATATATCTGTTTGAATCTATTGTTTAGATATTGTTTTTGTACCATATAAAGCGAAATCCAAGCGTATATGGGGTCTAACAGAACTTTTCAAACAAAAAATTAAAAAGGTAGCTTGAACCTTAGTCATAACAATAATTTTGCGATTATTGCGATTTTAATCAAGAGTAAAATATTGGGTGGAGATGCGTCTTTATCTTTTATCTCCAAAATGTCTTACGGAAGCCGTTCTGCTACTGACTTTGGGCTTATTGGAGAATATACAGGCACAGCAGGTATGCAACTTTCCCCACTTACACCAAAAATTGATGGCTCAGCTCCACTTAGTAGAGGAGAATTTTATTCTATTGATGAAACCGTCAGTGCTGAGAATGATTCTTTTGGTATCTTTGTTGTCGGATATGAAAAGAAAATCAATAAACTAAACCTTAAAGTATGGGATTTTTATGTAGATGATATTGCCAACAACCTTTTTGTAGAAGCTGATTATAAAATTCCTCTAGGTAAAGGGAAAGCCATCAAACTTTCTGCTCAAGTATGGAATCAAGATGTGTCTAATGACGCATTAGATGCTACTTATGGTGGGACAATGATTGGTGCAGAAGCTGTACTTAAATGGGGTAAAATTATTGGAAAAGTAGCTTATTCTACTAAAGATGAAGGTGGACTACTTAATGCTTGGGGTTCTAATCCAGGATATACTTCTTCAATATTTTCAAGAAATGAATACCGTTCAAATGTAGATGCCTATAAAGCAACACTTGTTTATAAGCCTCTAAAAAACCTCAAAATCATGCTTTCTCATGCAGAATATGGACAATCTGATATGTATAACAAAAAATTCAAAACAGCACCAATGTCTGATGCCAGTGAAACAGATATGGCAATTGTCTATAAACCGTGGAAACAAGTGTCATTTAAACTCTTTAATGCAAACCGTACTTCTGAATACTCTACGCCAAGCAAAGACAGAACACAAAACCATACGCGTCTTATTATGAATTACGCATTTTAAGAAAAAGGTAGATAAGCAATGAAAAAAATATTACTATTATGTTTGCTAAGTGGCTTTACCCTAGCAAATGTACACTTTGAAAAAAATCAAAAGTGTTCAAAATGTCATCCAGCTATTTATGCAGAATATAAAGAATCACAACATGGAAAGGCTACGATTTTTAAAGACCCTATTCATGGAGCTGTCTATAATCTACACCCACAAAAGAATAAAAAAGAAAAATACCGTTGTGCAACATGTCATACACCTACAGCTGATAACCTTTCTGCTCTATTAAAGCCACATAATGGAATCATTCCAGATGCTAACAATGAAACACAAAATGAAGCCATTGCTTGTGCCTATTGTCATAGAATAGAAGATGTCAAATCTGGTATTGCAATGAATAAAAATGTAATTTCAAAAGATACCAAAGTCTATTTCTCAAACAAAAGCACTACAGGAACTTCTCAATTTCATGCTATCAAAACCAATAAAGCCATTTATAAAGATGGGAAAATGTGTCTAGGTTGTCACTCACATAAATCCAATAAAAATGAATTTCAAGTGTGTTCTACTAAAATAAATGATAAAGCTCCAGAGAAAAACTGTATCACTTGTCACATGCATAAAGTGGATGGAGTACCATCCATTATGTCAAAAGATAAAACCCATACTTTCCACGGTTTCCCTGGACTTCACGGAGATTTAACCAACCTTTCTCAATACATTGGTATGAATTTCAAAGTTAATGATGATAAAAAAATGTTTACCGTGAGTATTGACCATAAAGTACCTCATGCCTCACTCCTTCACCCTCTTCGTGCCTCTAAGCTCCTAGTATCGGTAAAAAGTGGCGATGATGTAAGCAAAATGCAAACACGAAAGATTATCAAGAAAATTGGTACAAATGACAAACCATCAGCACCTTGGTTGGCAACACAAATAGTACATGATACAACGATTCCTGCCAATACAAAAAAAGCCTATCCATATCAATGGGATTTAAAATCGGGAGATGTGATTACTGCGACCTTTGGATATTATCTAGTCAAGCCTAAAGCCTTAAAAAAGTTTGATTTGCAAGATACAGAAGAAGCAACGAAGTTTAGAATTATTAAAAAAGAATCATTTACTGTAAAATAGTAGATGAGTTAAGCTAGGGTATCAAGTGATACCCTAAATATTTTACACTAACAAAAACATCCATCTTCATCATAAGAGTCTGTTCCAAAATCCATACTTTCTTCTACCCATTCTGTTTTCGTTTCACTTGATTCTTCTGCAAAACTTTGTACTGGTACTAATAATACTAAAAATACTGCTAGAGTTGTTAATAACTTTTTTGTCATTTTATATCCTTTAAGTTAAGTTCTAAGCATATTATACATAAGTTAAACTTAATATAAACATAAGTCATAATTATATTTAAAACCCAGCCCTATCCACCCATCCTTGTTTACACTTACTTCGTACTCTTTTACCTTTTTGAAGTAAAGTAGATAAATCGCTAGAACCTGTACCTAAATGTAACCAAAGTTCTGTGATTAAACCTTTTTTGCAACGCAATTCTATGCGTTCTCCTGCTCCTTTTCCAAAACTTTTATTGGCTATCTTTCTTATCTCTTGAAGCCTAATATTTTTGCCTATATTTTGTTGAAAAAATACGCCTAAGTCGGAATGATTAAGTTGATTAGTTAGTGCAATAGCATCAGAAAAATAAGTATTAATATTTGTTCCATAACAAGTACCATGTTTTATCCATTCATGTTTATGTAAGTCTGAGACAAACCCTGCCATGACCTTTTTTAATGCTTTTTCTATTTTTATATACATTGCCAGACAAGGTAAATCTTTCCATTGTCTATTTTTATCTATTTGTACAAGTGCGTTATCAACATTACAATAAAGATTATTTCGTGGTTGTGGCCATAATCCATGAAGTACAAATTGGCTGTCATGTGTCTTAGAACGAATTAAGCTCTCTACATCTCTTTTACACTCTTTTTTATAGGGATGTGTTTGACAAAAGGCATTATGCCAAGAAAGAGCCAAGAGGTTTTGCGAAGATTTGGCTTGATAGTCTCCAAAAAGTGTAGAGACAAAAAGTAAAAAGAGAAAAATGCTTTTCATGATGAATCCTTTAAAGGTATTTTGCTATTATACTCTTATGATATTTAATAACCTTAATGCCTTGCCAAATGATTTTGGTGCTTCTAAAAAAATGGCTTCTACCTCAACACATAAACGCTCAAATATGATGCTCAATCCTTTGAATCGTAAACATTTAAACCGTATAGATGAAAGTCCTGCTGATATGATAACGCTTAATCTTGAAGATGCTATTGCTCCTTCTCGCAAAAAAGAAGCCTTACATAATATTGCTTTTTTCCTTTCGCATCTCAAAGAGAGTCATAGTTTTATTATTGTCCGTGTGAATCCTCTTCATCTTGGGGGAAGAGAAGAAATGGCATTTCTCAAAGATTTTCCTATAGATGCCATACGCGTTGCCAAAATCAAAACACAAACAGAAATAGCCCAAGCCCTTGCCCTACTCTCGCCGAAAACAGAATTACATATCTCACTCGAAACTAAAGAAGCCTTTGCAAACTTAAATACTTTAAGAATTGATGAACGCTTGACTACGGCGAATCTAGGTATTTTGGATTTACTCACTTCTTTGGGATTACCTCAATCTATTGTTAAAATAGATAATCCAAGCATTAATTATATTCTCTCCAAGTTTTTAGTCGATGCTCACACAGTAGGAATTCATCCTATTTCCTTTATGTTTCAAGAATATCATGACACGAATACTTTTGAAGCATGGTGTCAAAAAGAAAAGCAAATGGGATTTGTGTCTAAAGCCTGTATGGGTCCAAAGCAAACGAAAATTGCCAATAGGATTTTTGGCATAGATTCCGAAAGTCTACTCCGTGCAGAACATATTAAAAAAGTCTTTGAAATCCATGAGGCAGAAGCAATGAATGGCTTCATGGATAAAAAATATGGCTTTATTGACGAACCGATTTATCGTGATGCTTTACTTATACTTCAAAATGCAAAAGGACTCTCATGCACAAAATAATTCTCTCTCTTCTACTCTTCACTTTCTTCTTTCTTCATGCCAATGATGATAGACCTCCTATCGCTTATGACTTTTTAGTCAAGAAAGAAGTCAAGAAGTTTATTAATATGATGGTCAAAAAGCATAAATTCTCACGAAAATACATGACTAGTGTACTCAAAAATGCCAAACTTGACCGTGATACCCTTGCAAGATATACGGGTAAATATAAATCAGGTTCAACCAATGGTACTTGGGAAAGATATAAAGCCCATATCTTAGACAAAGTGAGTTTACAAAAGGCTGTAAAATTTAAAAAATCTTATTAT
>FPHM01000248.1_pt1 | contig 13217 bp, 10 predicted proteins | sample 1057441 | NCBI WGS metagenome assembly FPHM01 (sample SAMEA4473311, study PRJEB15554) | hydrothermal vent metagenome | biome: marine basaltic hydrothermal vent biome; feature: marine hydrothermal vent; material: water | place: Pacific Ocean | collected 2011-06-14/2011-07-23 | depth 1155 m | reverse complement strand
ATTATAAAAAAGCCTAAATTTAGATATTTCATAAAAATTATAACTTTTTTAAAAAGTTAATGAAAAATTAATGATTTTTAAACAGTTTTTTGATTTTTTAAAAAAAGAAGAGATAAAATATGGCCGGGAGAGGGAGATTCGAACTCCCGGAGGTATTACCCTCACCGGTTTTCAAGACCGGCACATTCGACCACTCTGACATCTCCCGACATTAGCTTAAACAACTGTTTAAGTTGGAATAGAATTTTATCTTAAATTACTTAAAATAAAATAAAAAATTAACTTTTTTAGTATTTTGGAGGCGACACCCAGATTCGAACTGGGGATAGCAGCTTTGCAGGCTGCGGCCTTACCACTTGGCGATGTCGCCAATTACGCCACAATCCATAAATAAATTATGGTGGTACCCGGAGCCGGACTTGAACCGGCACGGTCACAATGACCGGGGGATTTTAAGTCCCCTGTGTCTACCATTCCACCACCCGGGCATAAATTGGTACCAAAACTAAAAAACTAAAATTTATATATCACAATTATCAATGGAGCGGGAAACGAGGTTCGAACTCGCGACCCCGACCTTGGCAAGGTCGTGCTCTACCGCTGAGCTATTCCCGCTTGGTTACCATTTAAATTGGAGTGCGATTATAGCAACTTTTTTTTTCTTTGTAAAGGTTTTTGGGTATAATTTTTCAAAATTTATAAAAATAAGGATAAAAATGCGTAGTGATATAGTAAAAAAAGGTCATAACAGAGCCCCACACCGTTCATTGCTTCGAGCAACTGGATTAAAAGATGAGGATTTCAACAAACCATTTATAGGAGTAGCCAACTCATATATAGAGATAATTCCGGGACATTTCTTTTTAGATAAAGTATCAGCTATTATAAAAGATGAAATTAAAAAGGCAGGTTGTGTGCCATTTGAATTTAATACCATTGGTGTTGATGATGGAATTGCTATGGGTCATGATGGAATGTTATTTTCGTTACCAAGTCGTGAGATTATTGCCAATTCTATAGAGACAGTAATGAATGCACATAAACTAGACGCTATGATAGCCATTCCAAACTGTGACAAAATTGTTCCAGGTATGATTATGGGTGCTTTACGTGTCAATGTTCCTACTGTTTTCGTATCGGGAGGACCAATGGCAAAAGGTTATACAAAAGATGGAGAGCCTATTGATTTGGCAACTGCATTTGAAGCTGTAGGTAAATTTGAAGCAGGAGAGATTACACAAGAAGAGTTAACAGATATTGAGTGTAATGCTTGTCCTAGTGGTGGTTCATGTTCTGGAATGTTTACAGCTAACTCTATGAACACACTAATGGAAGCTATGGGAATTGCACTTCCTGGAAATGGTACAATTTTAGCACTTACTAAAGAGCGTGAAGAGCTTTACAGAAAAGCAGCTAGACGTATTTGTGAAATAGCACTAATGGAAAAAGAGGAGTCTAGCCTTTATAATATAAGAAATATACTAAATGAAAATGCAATTAGAAATGCTTTTGCTGTAGACATGGCAATGGGTGGAAGCTCTAATACGGTTTTACACATGTTAGCTATTGCAAAAGAGGCTGATGTTGACTTTAATTTAAGTGATATTAATGCCATCTCTAAACGTGTCTCTCATATTGCAAAAATATCTCCTAGTTTAAGCACTGTACATATGCAAGATATAGATAAAGCAGGTGGAGTATCTGCTGTTATGCATGAGATGGATAAACGAGGAGAGATATTATTAGATAATTTAATGGTAACAGGAGAGAGTTTAAAAGAGCGTATTAAAAATGCAAAAATTGTTGATAGCAATATTATTCATACTATTAATAACCCTTATTCTGAAGTTGGTGGACTAGCAATTCTTTATGGTAACTTGGCAGAACAAGGTGCTGTAATAAAAACTGCTGGAATCATAGGAGAGCGAGTATTTACAGGAAAAGCTGTCTGTTTTGATTCACAAGAGGCATCAATCAAGGGAATTATTAACGGAAAAGTAAAAGCAGGAGATGTTGTTGTTATTCGTTATGAAGGTCCACGTGGAGGACCAGGAATGCAAGAGATGTTAGCACCAACCAGTCTTATTATGGGAATGGGTCTAGGCGATTCTGTGGCATTAATTACAGATGGTCGTTTCTCTGGAGCAACACGAGGTGCAAGTATTGGTCATGTAAGCCCTGAAGCTGCCGAGGGTGGAATGATAGGACTGCTTGAAGATGGAGATGAAATTCACATTGATGTGGATAAATATATTTTACAAGTAAACCTATCAGATGAAGAGATAGAAAAAAGAAGAGCTAACTTTAAACCACTGGTTAAACCACTTAAAAGTAAATGGTTAAAACAGTATCGTGCATTAGTAACTAATGCTAGTTCTGGAGCGATTTTATACGCTGAGTAAAAGAAAAAAGAGGATTTATAAAAAATTAATCCTCTTTTTTAGTAATATCTCCTAAATGTTTACAACTCTGACTCTGACCACGGTCACAGGCTGTTTCAAAATATTTTGATGCTAAATCAGTTTCGTTATTCTCTTCAAAATAGAGTCCTAATTTATAACACATAGTTCCACCTTTTGTAGAGTTTTTACATGCCTTTTTAGCTGAGTCAAAATCTTCTTTTGTTGTAATTTTACGTATTTTTTTACCAAGAACGGTCTCTAATCTATCACAACTTGGATAATCATCTAAAGAACAGGCTTTTTCATAAAAACGTTCAGCTTTTTGAGAATTTTTATGAACACCATCTCCTACTTCATACATGTACCCTAGGTTATTACAACCCGATGCTTCTCCCATATCACATGCATCATAGTACAAACCTATAGCTTTTGTAATATTCTTTTTAAAATATTTTCCATTAGCATACATATATGCTAAGTCATTACAAGCAGAAGCAACATCTGCATTACAAGATTTTTTAAAGTAGTGAGCAGCATTATAATAGTTTCGTTTAGCACCTTCTCCTTTGAAATACATCGCACCTACATTGTAACATGCTTTCATATTTCCTGCTTTACATGAACGTTCATATAGTTTTAATGCATGCCAATTATGTCGTTCTATACCTAAACCTTTATCCAACATATAGGCTAAATTATTACAACCTTCAGAGTTATCTAAAGTACAAGACTGCTTATAAAATTCAACAGCATCAGAGTAATCTTCATCTTTAAAATATATATCTCCTAAATCATTACATGCTTCACTATCTTCTAGTTTACATGCTTTTTTATAATAGGTTATATAGGTCGAATCAGTAAGACTTGACAAGTGAGGAACAGGTACAGAACTTGGTAGAAAATTAATAAGCAATATAATTGATGTTAAAATCAGAGCAGTTGCGATCATAGGTTTTTTTGTCATAGTATTACCTTTTATATAATATCAAGTATAAAAAAATATATTTGAGTATAAAAGAATATCTCATTTTTAATATTCTGTCAAGAAAATAAGAGTTTATAAAAAAAATATAAAAATTATATCTTAGTTGTAAAAAATAATAAAAATAATAAAAAAATACAATTAAACAACTTTTATTTAATATGAAATTGTATTAAACAGTCTATATTATGGGTTTTAAAGTAAAATAATAAAATTTAAGATTCATTAAGAAATAGTATATTATTTTAGCTTTTTTCATGTTATACTAAAAATATGAAAAGAACTAAATTAATTAATATAAGCATTATTGGAACACTATTTTTATTTACTGCCTGTTCTCACAAAGAACCAAAAATCAAAGACAACCATACAAAATCAAAAATTTCTATCTACAATATTATGGGAATCAATGAAGCACAAAAAGAAGAGTCTGCTCTTGCTATTCAAGATAAACCCTATACTGAACCTCCAGAATATATTGAATATATATCTTATAAAAATAATGACAATAATTATAATACAGAGAGTTATAATAATAAGAATATTCAAAAAACTCTAAATAGTATTAAAACGATTGCTAAAAGCTTTTTAGGAACACCTTATGTATGGGGTGCAACGGGACCTAAGAAATTTGACTGTTCAGGTTTTACTAGATGGGTTTATCGTGATATTGGGATTAAGATTCCAAGAGTATCAAGAGACCAAGCACGGGTGGGTCAATATGTATCTTACTCTAATCTTCAACCTGGAGATATGGTCTTTTTTGATACAAAAAAACATCGCTCAGGAAAAGTAACGCATGTTGGAATATATTTAGGCAACGGAGATTTTATTCATGCTAGTTCAGCAGGAAAAAAAGTTGTTATTTACAATTTTAATAAAAAAGAGTATTATAAAAAACGATTTTTATGGGGTAGACGTTTAGTAAAACCTAACTCTAAATATGCACTAAATTAATCTATTTTTAGCTAAAAAAGCTAAAAAATAGTAAATAATAAATTAAATATAACATTTTTTCCTACTATTTAATTACTTGTTTTTCTTTTTTTGCTATACTCATACTTCATATTTTTACCTAGGGGTGTCTGTTGCATTTTATTAGAACTATCTTTATATTTACTATTACTATCAGTTTAGCTGTTGCTATTGAAACAATGACCATTAATACAGCAAAAGAGTTAAACTCTATCAATAACTCTTTTCAAGAAGCAAGCTCTAATTATAAAAATTTTAATCAGGATGTAACACTTTCTGAAATTATTTACAATGAAAAAAGCACAAAAATGCTTATGGATATGTTAATTAATAATGAAGCTAAAACATTTGCTCATCTTTCTCATAAAAAATTTATTCAAACTATTTATCAACAAAACAGTTATTTACCATTTTGGTTTGATAGTCGTGGAATAAAAAGAAGCAAAGTAAATGAACTCTTTAAAGCTATTGATACAGATGTTACACTTAATAAAAATGGAAAAATTCGTAAACAGTTTAAATATTTAGATAAAAAAATTGCTAATACAAAAAAACGTATATTAGCAGATGAATTAAAACTTGATTTGGAGTTATCTGCACTCTATCGTACCTATATTGGTTATCATATTTCGGGTGGAATTGATTGGTGGAGTTTTCAAAAGAAACTCTCTTATTTACGTAAACAAAAAATAGCTGCAAATTGGTCTACATATAATCCTAAATACAATATTGCAGACCTAATGCTAAACTATCCTCTTTCTCATGTACTAGCAGTTACTACTCCTAGTAGTTTTGGCTATAAAAAGATGATTAAAGAGCTTAAAAGACTTAAAAGAGTTAAGGCACAAGGTGGATGGAAAAAGACTCCTGCCTCTTCTCAATTACGATATGGTCGGTCAGGAGCTGTTGTAAAAAAATTGAAACAACGTTTACAAAAAGAGGGGGATTATACTTGTAGCCAATTAAATAACCGATATGACCAATGCCTAAAAAAAGCTGTTAAACGTTTCCAAAAAAGACATGGTTTAAATCCATCTGGAGCTATAAACAAATATACTAGAGCAAAATTAAATCTTTCGGTTGATTGGAAAATAAAAAAGCTATTATTGAATATTGATAGAATCAAAAGATTACCTAATCAACCAGAAGATAGATATATTATGGTCAATATTCCAGACTTTAGACTCTATTACATAGAAAATGGTAAACAAAAATTAACTATGAGGGTCATTGTTGGAAATAAAACGCATCATACCCCTATTTTTTCAGGGAATATATCATTTATTGTACTTAATCCTTATTGGCTAATTCCAGATAGTATTGTTCAAAAAGAGATGATTCCTAAAATGCTTAAAAATCCTAAGTACTTAGAAGAAAGAGGCTATGAAGTACGTAAAGACTATAAATTTTCAAGAGAACCAATGGATACATCAAAAATTGATTGGGCAAAAGTATTGCATAATGGTCAAACAAAAAAATATAAATTTGTGCAACCACCTGGAAAAAAGAATGCCTTAGGAAAAATTAAATTTAAATTTCCAAATAGATATGCCGTATATCTTCACGATACTCCAACAAAAAGGCTTTTTAATAAAGGCAGACGTGCTTTTTCACATGGTTGTATTCGTATTGCTGAACCAAGAGCCCTGTTAGCAACTTTTGCAAAACATGAACCCTCAATTAATTACAACAGTGCTAAACGTATTTTACAAGGAAAAGAAAAAAAACAACTTAACCTTTCAGAGCATGTTCCTGTGCATATTGTCTATCTTACAGCATGGATTAATACCGATGGATTGCTACATTATAGACCTGATATTTATAACTATGACTCAAAACAGCACAGAATTAATTATTAACAGAGAGTATTTTTCTCTTAAATAAAAAAATAACTATTTCATATGTTATTTTTACTATAATAATCTTTCTAAAGAGAAGGGAACAATTAGAAAGATGAAAATCATAAAAAAGCTGTTAATTATACTACTATTACTAAATGCTATCACAGTTGCTCTGTACGCAGAGTCTACTCTTTTAGAAAATGATAATAACATCACATATCTGTTAAAAAAACAGTTTCAAAAAAACAGAGTTCCTCTTCTTCGACACCTTAGCAATAAACGTTTTTTAAGAAATTTTTACTACAAAAACAGCTATCACCCATTATGGATGGACAATAATGGTTTAAAACAAAAAAAATATCAAGAACTTTTTTTATATATTAATAATGATGTAACACTTAATAGCCATGGACACTTATTAAAAAAAACCGAAATATTAGAAAAAGAGATTGATAATAACCTTACAAAAGAAGAGACTTTTCGTATGGAGCTTCAACTAACTTCTCTTTACTATGAGTTTTTAAAACATACTATTTATGGAGAAATCCAATGGAAAAACTTTTCAAGAAAATTACATAACCTAAAACGCTATAGAATAAATGCAAAGTGGTTAAAGACAAGACCTAAATTTAATTTTCAAACGCTATTAGCAAATCCTAATATAAGTGAGACAATTAAAGAGATTGAACCAAAAAAATTTGGATACAAAAAACTGATTGAAGGCTTAAAAAAGCTCTATAGAATAAAAAAGAGTGGAGGATGGGAAAAACTTCCTTATTTTAAAGTTCTTAAACTAGAGAGTACAGGCGAAGCAGTTGTTAAACTAAGAGAACGACTTAAAGCATCTAAAGACTATGTAGCATGTGAAGAGAACAACAATAGTTCTAATATTATAGATAATGAAAATAATGAATCATTTGAAGAACCCTATATTGACCCTAACGCAGTTTTTGGAAAGTGTTTAGATAAAGCTGTAAAGCATTTTCAAAAGCGTCATGGTCTAACAGTTGATGGTATTGTAGGAGGGGGAACACAAAGAGCTTTAAATGAATCTGTTGATGAAAAAATAGAGAGAGTTTTACTTAATATTGACCGAATAAAATGGCTTCCTCGTAATGAGGATAAACGATATATTATTGTAAATCTTCCCGAATTTATGTTGTACTATATAGAAGATAAAAAAGTAAAGAAAAAGATTCGTGTTATTATTGGAAATAAGAAACACCCTACTCCAATTTTTTCTCAGGAAATATCCTATGTTGTATTAAATCCTTATTGGAAAATTCCAGAGGGTATTGTACGACGAGAGATTATTCCTCATATGATTAAAAATCAAAACTATCTAAGAAAACAAGGAATTGTTGCTCATAGAACATGGAATGAAAATTCAAAAGTTATTAATGTATCAAATATCTATTGGGAACAATATCTTTGGAAAGGAGCTAAATTTCCTTATCGTCTTATGCAACCACCTGGACCAAAAAATGCTTTAGGAAAAATCAAATTTAAATTTCCAAATCAATTTGCTGTTTACCTACATGATACACCTACACATCATCTATTCAAAAAGGATATTCGTGCCTTTTCTCATGGTTGTGTTCGTATTTCAGAGCCACATTCATTGTTAGAAACCATTGCTTCATTTAATAAAAATATCAAAATGGACAAAGCCAATAAAATATTAAAAGGAAAAAGAAAAGTTCAATATAATATATCAAATAAACTTCCTATCTATTTAGTATATTTAACAGCAGGAGTAAATGAAGAGAATCAATTAGAATTTAGAGATGATATTTATCATTATGATAAATTTATGAAACGAAAGTAACTTCTCATTTTGAGAAGTTAAGTTCACTATTTCTTAGGTATAGTAACTATTAAAACACCATCTTTAAATTTTGTCTTTACAGCTCCTTCATTTGAATCTTTTGGTAGTGTCATTGAGCGATAAAATGAACCTATAAATCGCTCTTGACGAATTATTTTATCTCCTTTTTTCTCCTCATTTTTCTTTTTACTCTCTGCTTTGATTGTTAAGATTCCATCTTTTGCACTTACATCAATATTTGATTTATCTACATTTGGTAAATCAGCCACAACTTCATAATGGTCACCTTTGTCTACAACATCTGTTTTTAGTGTTATAGAGCTAAATCCACTCTTTAAATCGGTTGGTATATTCATCTTTGGCATATGGCTAAATGCATCTTTTCTAAAATTCTCGAAAACTTTGTCCATATCAGATTGTAACTTCTGAAAATCTTTAAAAAATGGGTCATCTTGAAGAACTGAACCAAAAGGGTCACTCTTTGTTAAATTACTATCTGCTTGAAGTGATACGATTGGCAAAAGTGCCAATAGTGATGTGATTACTGCTTTTTTAAACATATTAACTCCTTAATTTATACTAATAGATTTTGCTTTTCGAGACTCTTCTTTATTTAAAGTAATATAAAGTCGTCCATCCTCATATTTAGCATCAATTTTATCTCTATCTATATCTTTTGGCAAAAGAAAACTTCTTGAAATCATACCTATGTTACTCTCATAAAGGTAATAATCTTCTTCATTTACCTCATTTTTTGCTTTTCTAATTGCATTAACAGTCAGATAGTCATCCTCAATTTTAAGTTCAATATCCTCTTTTTTAACACCTGCTAAATCTACTTCAATATCGTAAGTATCACGATTATGTTTTGCAAAGTTCGACAAAGGTAAATGTCTAGCCACATTACCCAAAGTCTCTTTGACAACCTCTACGCCTTGCTCTACTTTATCTTCAACACTCTCTATTAACTCTTTACTTTTTTCTGCAATACTCATTATAGCCTCCTTATTTAATCTCTATTTTTTTACTTGAAGTATCAATATGAAGTTTAGGAATAACCACTTCCAAAAGTCCATCTGCTGACTCGGCATGAATATTCTCTACATCAACTCTCTCTGGCAATGTAAAACTTCTTGAAAATTTCCCATAAAAGCTCTCTACTTTATGGTAATCTTCCTCTTTAACCTCATCTTTTAGATTTCTCTCTCCTGAAATTGTCAATACATTTCCGTCTACTTTTACATCAACATCCTCTTTTTTAATCCCAGGGAGTTCGACTTCAATATGGTATGCCTCTTTCCCCTCTCTAGTATTTACCTTTGGAGTAAAGCTAACTACCTCTTGCTCATTTGTTGAAGTTTGAGTAACTGAATTCATAATTGCATTGACAAGGTCAAAACTTTTTCTTATATCATTAAATGGTTCATATCTTTTTACTAGCATTTGTTTGTCCTTATTTTAAAATTTATTTAGCCCTATTGGCTAAATCATGCAAGAATTATAAAATAAAATTTGAGATATAAATGCTACTAGGGTTGCATTTTTAGTAAAAAAGGAAAATTTTTTTGCTAGAAATATTAACAATTAAAAATATATAATTACTTACTATCCATTGTGTTAAGTTAACTATTTTTATTCTATTTTATTTTATAAATTATTAAACAAAATATTTAGTTTATTTAATTAATCTTAATTTAATATATTGTATAATTCTTGATACTTATTGAAAGGAACTATATATGAAGTGGAGTCCTCTTGGCAACATTGACTTATTGATTGTAGATGATGACCCATTTAATCGACAGCTTGTTGTCTCTTTATTAGAAAAAATAGAAAATATACATTTTATAGAAGCTGAAAATGGTAAAGAGGCTTTAGAAGTTTTAGAAAAACATAATATTGATATGGTACTGCTTGATTTACATATGCCAATAATGGATGGTTATGAGACACTGAAATTAATAAAACATGAATCAAAATATGACTTTACACCTGTACTAATTGTAACCACGGATGAACAAGAGATGAACAGGCTCTACTCTTTGGGTGCAGATGATTTTATCTCTAAACCTTTTAAATTATCTGAACTAGAATCAAGAATTTATGCTCACATAGAAAAGGCACAATATAGAAAAAAATATAATGAGCTTTCACAAAATAAAATTCAAAAAACACTTATAGAGTCAAAAGAGCAAGAAGAGAAGCAAAAGCCTATAGATAAAAAAGTCTCTAAAGAAGCACAATATGATTTAGAATTTATTGAAAAAAGTCAAAAAGAGATTTTTTACTCAATGGCAAAAATATTAGGTTATAAAAATAAAAACTTAGATGATACTAAAATAGTAGCTATGCTTGCTAAGGCACTTAGCCTACTTATAGGATATGACAGAGAAAAAGCCAATATTATCTATAATGCAACTTTAATTCGACAAATTGGCAGTTTTTCTATAAATGAAAATATACCATTGGCTTATAATTTCTCGGAATTAGCTAAGAAGAGATATAAAGAGTCTATATTTACAGGATATCAACTCTTAAGTTCTGCAATAGAGACTAACTTTATAAAAATAGCTCAAACAGTAATTTTACAATCTAAAGAACATTTTGATGGTTCAGGCTTTCCTAAACAAAGAAAAGAGAATGAGATTCATAATATAGCCTATATTGTCTCTCTTGTTGAAACATTTAATGCACTACTTTCACAGAACTCTTATCTAAATCATAAGATACATACACCCCAAGAGACTTATGAAATCTTAAAAGCTGATAGTGGTAAACGGTTTCATCCTAAGATTACAAAACTATTTTTAAATCACTTTGAGTACTTTATTGGATTACGAGAAAAAATAATTAAACAAAATTTATAAAAAGAGAGTTACAAAATATGAAAAGTATTATTGTTCACGCTTATTCAATAAGCGACTTAACAAATAAAATAGATAAAAATATTACACCTGAATTTCAACCTACACTAGCATTTATATACACGTCTCCAAGATATAATATTAGAAAATTAATAGTAGAACTAAACAGTTATCCATTTATGATTTTTGGCTCTACAACTGTGGGAGAAATATTTGCAGATAAGGAACATGGAGTAAAGGAAAAAGAGGAAAGTATAGTCTGTATGCTTTTAAATATTGACCCTAATGCCATCTCTTTAAGGCTTTTACAAATTGAAAATGTTAACTATAAATCAGCAGGAGAAGATGTTGGTGCATGGGCAAAAAAGCAGTTTGCTAACCCTGCTGTTATTACAGTAACTTCTGGACTTAATTTTGACAATGATAGCTATACACAAGGTATTGTATCTTCAGGAATAGACTATATTTTTGGTGGTGCAGCAGGAGATGATTTAATTCTTGAAAATACTTTTGTATTCTCTCAAGATAACTTCTCTTCTCATGGGATTATTGTCTTAGTATTAGACTTTGAAAAAATTGATATTATAGGAACTAGAGCATTTGGTTGGACAGGGATTGGTAAAGAGAAAATTGTAACTAAATCTGATAAAAACAGAGTATACGAGATAGATGGAAAACCTGCTATTGATTTTTATAAAAAGTATCTTAATGTAACTGCTGATAATATGCCCCAAACAGGAATAGAGTACCCTTTAGAAGTTCATCTTAGAAATGGACAAATTGTATATAGAGCTGTTCTTGATATTGATGAAAAAGAAGGTGCATTAATATTTGCAGGACATGTTGAAGAGAAAGCAAAAGTTAGACTCTCTACAGCTAGAGGTAAAGAGATTATCTCTCATGTCGAAAAGAGTATTGAAGAGCTTATGGATAAAAATAGAGATTTTAAACCAGAAGTAGGACTTCTTTTCCCTTGTTGTTCACGAAAACAGGTTTTAGGGGACTATGCCATTAAAGAGGTTGAAACTATTTATAAAATAGCCAAAGTTCCTTTAGTTGGTTTTTTTGCTTATGGAGAGATAGGTGCTTTTCCTAATGGTGGAAATGCTTTTCATAATGAGACTTTTGTAACAGCACTGTTAAGAGAGAGAGGATAATAAAATGTTAGTAGAAAATATAATTAAAGCCATAGAAGTTGCCCCTGATTTTAAAGATAAAGATATTACTCTTCAACGTATTCGTTCTTTTGAAAGTAAGTTTCATAAACTAAATAGAAAATACAAAGAGGCTAATGACAATAGATTAACAGTTGCACACCTTTTAACAGAAGTAAATGCCGAGCTAGAAGACTCTTTAAGTAATGAAAAACGTTTTATAGCTTCTGTAAGTCATGAGTTACGAACACCATTAACAGCTATTTTAGGATATGGAGAGCTTCTTGATGATACTGCATTAAATAATAAACAAAAAAGATATTTAGATAGTATGATTCAAAGTTCAAACCATTTACTCTCTTTAGTTAGTGATTTGTTAGATGTTGCCAAAATTGGAGATAATAAGATTGAAATATCTCCAAGAGAGATTGAACTAGATGATGTTTTAAATGATTGTGCTAATCTTATTCGTTCAAGAATCTCAAAAGATGTTGATTTCAGTATAGATATTCCTCTGCTTGAATATACTATTAATGCTGATGATAAAAGAATTAAACAGATATTTATTAACTTATTATCTAATGCTGCTAAGTTTACAAAAAAAGGTTCAATCCGTTTTTATGTTAAAAATATAGAAGAGTTAGAAGATAATAAAGTAAAAATAGTTGTTAATGTAGATGATACTGGGAATGGTATTCCTGATGAGGTTGCTGAAACACTATTTGACCCATTTCAATCGACTGATAAAACACAAGGTACAGGTTTAGGACTCTATATCTCTCAAAAGATTTCTAATCTTATGAATGGAGAGATTACTGTTGAGTCTAAAAAAGGTGTGGGTAGTAAGTTTCAAGTAACGCTAATCTTAGAACGTGCAAATAAAAAGGAGATTGGTAAAACACTAAAAAGTACAAATATTATGATGTTCTCTAATAGAGATATATTTATTGAGAATGTATCTAAAGAGTTTATTAATCTTGGTGTAAACTTCCAAAATCATGATGTTATTAATGGAGATATTACTGCTTCATTAGTGCAAATGGTAGCTTCAGGACGTTTTTATGATATGGCTATTTTTGATGTTGATATTTTTAAAAATCATACTATAGATATTGCAGGAACACTAAAGGCAATTAATCCTGATATTAAATTAGTTGCTTTAGTTGAAGAG
>FPHM01000120.1_pt1 | contig 13316 bp, 12 predicted proteins | sample 1057441 | NCBI WGS metagenome assembly FPHM01 (sample SAMEA4473311, study PRJEB15554) | hydrothermal vent metagenome | biome: marine basaltic hydrothermal vent biome; feature: marine hydrothermal vent; material: water | place: Pacific Ocean | collected 2011-06-14/2011-07-23 | depth 1155 m | reverse complement strand
TGGCAATATCGTGTCCAGTTGAATTTTAGGACATTTTATATTATAGTGTCCTTAATTACAAAAGAACATTATAGTCCCACTTTGCACACGAAAGTCGGACATTTTGCACACGAAAGTCAGACATTTTGACACTAAAGTATTTTTGATATTCCCACAAAATAGGCTCTGAAAACACTTATTCACATAGCTATAACTATTCTTTTGTAACTATTCTTAGAAAGGGGTAATAAAAAGTGTGTAAAAATCCTATTTAGTGTCTTAGTATATAGTTAACACACTAAATTGACATTTTAGATACTAAATAGGAAATATATAATTTTTAAGTCTCTTTTAAAAAAAATAAAAATATTAAAAAAAGTTATTTTTTATTAAAAAGTAAGAATAACTAAGCTATATTTACATAACTATAAAAATGGCATATAGAAAAGGATTAAAAAAATAGTGCTATCCATATCAAACCCTCAAAAAGCCACTCAAGCTGAAACTTATTACACCAAAGAGAACTACTATCAAAAAAACTCTGAAATAGGTTACTTTAGAGGGGAAGCATTAAATATACTTGGAATAAAAGATAATCAAGCCATTACCCAAGATACCTATCTCTTATTACTACATGGATTTAATCCAAAAGATAATAGCCCTCTAACCAAAGGAGCAGGTAGTGTAGATAGAAGAGCAGGTATAGATTTAACTTTCTCTGCCCCTAAATCAGTAAGTACTCTCTTGGAGATAGCCCAAGCAAACAATTTTAATACAATAGCAACTAAAATCAGAGAAGCCCATGACAACGCTGTAAAACAAGCTATGGATAAAATAGAAAAAGATTACCTCTATACAAGAGTTTCTGTAGATGGAAAAATCCAAACAGTTAAAGCTGATGGGATGGTTTATGCCTCTTTTCAACACGATACAAGCAGAGCCTTAGACCCACAACTCCATACCCATAACTTTATCTTTACCCCTGTTTTAAAAAATGGAAAATTCAACGCTCAAACTAATGAAGCATTTTTTAACAACAAACTCTATCTTGGTCAGTTCTATAGAAATGAGTTAGCCTATAATCTAAATAAATTGGGTTTTGGTATAGAAATTACCTCGATTGAAAAAGGTCTATTTGAACTAAAAGAGATACCCAAAGATATTATTAATGAGTTTTCTAAACGCTCACAAGAGATTCAAGCCCTAGAAGAGAGCTATAAAAAGAGATACCCCAAAGAGTCACTAGCAGAGATAAAAGCACGAATTACCCAAGAGAGTAAAAAAGCCAAAACCAAAGTAAATAGAGATGAAGTAAGAGCCACTAATAAAAAAAGAGCAGATGAACTAGGTTATAATAAAAAGTGGTTATCCAAACTCATCTATACCATAGGCAATCGCCCTACCCTAATTCAAAATAGAGAAAAACAGGCTCTAAACTATCTCAATAAATCACTTATAGCAATAACAAACCAAGAGAGTACCTTTTCCAAAGAGGATATTTTAAAATATGCTATGAAGTTTTCACTCAAATACTCCCTAAGAGAATCAGATATAGTAAAAGAGTTTAAAAATTCAAATATCCTAAAACTAGATAAGAATACCTACACCACAAAAGAGATGATAGATATAGAAAAAGAGATTATTCAAAAGGTACACTCTGGATTCTCCTCTATGCCAAACTCAATAAATGAGATAATCGACAAAAAAGAGTATAAACTAGAGCAACTAACTATTGACCAGAAAAATATGCTTAAGATGATTCTAAATAGCAAAGATAGATACAATGCTATTCAAGGAGATGCAGGAACAGGAAAAACTTATGCACTAGGTAAACTCAAAGAGATACTAAAAGATGATATAGAGTTAATAGGTCTCTCTTATACAGGGAAAGCAACAGCAGGACTAGAAGAGGTAGGGATAAAAAGCCATACTCTACACTCCTATCTACAACAAAACAGACAGCAAAAATCAAACAAACCAAAACTCTATATCGTAGATGAGACCTCACTTGTAGGCTCTAAACAGATACATCAACTTATGAAAATATCCGAACAAGAGAATGCTAGAGTTGTTTTTATTGGAGATACCAAACAGTTTAACTCTATTCAAGCAGGTAATGCCTTTTCTGATATGCAAAAGTTTGGCATAAAAACAGTAAAACTCAAAGAGACTCAAAGACAAAAGAGCAATATCACAAAAGCTATAGTCAAAGCATATAACCAAGGCAGTACAGATAAAGCCCTAGAGCTACTAAAAGAGAACAAACTGTTCAAAGAGATAGAAGGGTATGAGGAGCGTATAGATTACGCCGTAGAACGCTATATAAACAACAATCAACCCCTTATCCTAACCTCTACAAACCAAGAGCGAAAAGAGATTAACACTCAAATTAGAAATAAGTTAGATAATCCAAACCAAGAGCATCATTTTAATATCAAAGAGTCCAAGCAGATAAAAGCATCCAATGCTTATTTTTCAGAGAGCTATGAGATAGATGATATTATAGCTATCAATGGAGCTATACCAAATTTTAAAAGAGGAGAACAGGGAAGAGTTATATCATCTGATAAAAATATTCTTAGGATAGAGACAAATTCAAAGCAGATAAAAGAGTTAGATTTAACCAAATATGGAGCTGATATTAATGCTTATACTCAAACAGAAAAACCTTTTAAAATTGATGAAAAAATTATCTTCTCAAAAAATATTAGAAACTCACCGATTAAAAATGGAGTAATGGGAACTATAACAGATATAAAAGATGGGAATATAACAACAAAACTGCAAAATGGTAAGAGCTATAGTTTTAATATCAATGAGTATAACTATATAGACTATGCTTATGCCATAACCGATATTAAATCCCAAGGGGTATCAGCCAACTCTGTTTTGGTCGTAGCCAATAGTCGAATGTCAAGCAAAAATTCATTCTATGTGCAGGTAACTAGAGCCAAAGAGAGTATAGAGGTAGTTACAGACAATCAAGAGCTACTACAAGAGAGAATAAAAAAAGCAAATAATAAAAACTCAACACTAAATTACCAAGGAGAGCAACATGATAAGCAACCAAGATATAATGAACAAACTAGAGGAGATAGAGAGCAACCAACTAAAACAGACAAATCTAATCATAGAGCAGAGCAAAGAGACAAGTATGATTTTGGAAACATTAGAGGCTATCTTCAGTCACTCAAACGAAAAATCGGAAGACCCAATCTTAAAGAGATTAGAAGAGCTTTTAAAATGTCTAAAATGCAAAGAGCAGACAAAACAAAAAGAGATGCAGTCATAGATAAATTAGGCTCTAAAAAACAAGAGATAGCAATAGAGAGATAAAAAGGAGTAGTAAAAGTGTCCACTATCAAAGAGTATGAAGCGATATATGAAACCTTTAATAAATATGCTAAAGAGTTTCAAGAGAATCCAAAAACAACCAAACAGATAGACCCTAAGTTTATACAAATAGAAAAAGCGAATCTAAAAAAGAGTATTGAAGAGAAAGAGAAGAAAAATCTCTCTGAACCAAAAAATATTAACAAGAGTGATTTAAAACCCAAAATAGAAAAACTTATAGAGAGTTGGAACAGAGTTATATCTAAACTAGAAAACATTAAAGCTCCAAACCAAATTCAAGAGAGTGCAAAGAGTCTAAAAAAAGATTTAATAGACCATCTTAAATCTCTACAGAAATCAAAACCAAAATTTAACCAAGAGAAGAGAAATCAAATTTTAGAAAAACTAAAACAGGGAAAAGAACGAGACAGAGGCAAAGAGAGATAGATGAGTAGTAAAATAAAAAAGTTCTTAATCCTCTTTATTCTCTTTACAATATTCTCCTCTATTATTACTCAATCTCTAGCCTATACCTTTGAGTATCAACCATCACTAACAGGAGAGATATATCCACATATCTATCAACCATATTCATGGATAGAGTGGCATATAAACTACTATCAACAGTTTGAAGAGATTTTTTTAGACATCTATAGTCAAGTGCTATTTGGATTTTCTATATTTGCTGTTGTCTATATGACCATATTTTTACTCTTTAAAAGAAAAGAGCAGAAACATCTAAGTGTACATGGTACAGCACACTGGGCTACAAAAAAAGAGATAGAGGCAACCCATACCCTAAATAGAAAAGATGGACTCTATATTGGAGGATGGAAAGAGAAAAGAAAAACTCTACACTATCTAAGACACAATGGAGATGAACATGTTATAGCCTTTGCTCCTACTCGTTCAGGTAAAGGGGTTGGTTTGGTTATCCCTACTCTGCTCTCTTGGGCTGAGAGTGCTATAGTGTTAGATATAAAAGGGGAAAATTACGCCATCACAGCAGGATGGAGAAAACATTATGCCAATAACAGAATATTGAAGTTTAACCCCAATGACCCAACAGGAGAGAGTTCAAAGTTTAATCCATTAGAAGAGATACGATTAGGTAGTAGCTATGAGATAGCCGATACAGAAAATATTGTGATTATGCTTCTTGATGAAAAAGGAGAAGGACTCAAAGACTTTTGGGAAAAAGGGGGTAAAACTTTTCTCTCTAGCTTTATACTCCACACTCTATATATTGCAAAAAATAACTACTCCCCTACTCCCTCTCTATCAGATATATACAAAGAGCTAAATGGAAAAGATTTAGATGAGATACTAGCCGATATGTCAAGCTACTACCATGACCAAAAAAATCAAATAACCCACCCTGCTATCTCAACAGGAGCGATGGGATTAATAAATCTAGCAGATAGAACAAGAGGGGACATTATAGCTACAGTCAATAATATTCTAAGTATCTATATAGACCCAGTAATAGAACTAAATACCAAAACAAGTGATTTTAGACTATCAGAGCTAATGAATAGTGAAAAACCTGTTACACTCTATATCATTATTGACCCTGAAAATATAGATAGAATGCAACCACTATTTAGAGTGATTATGCTTCAAATTCTAAAGAAGCTCATTAAAAAATTAGAGTTTAAAAATGGAAAACAGACAAAATCTTACAAACATAGAATGCTACTTATGCTAGATGAGTTTACAGCCGTAGGTAAGATAGACTTCTTTGAAAAGTCATTAGCCTATATGGCAGGTTATGGAATTACTGCTTATATTATTATCCAAGATACAGAACAGCTCTATAGACTCTATAGCAAAGAGGAGACTATTATCTCAAATTGTCATATCAAAATAGCATTTACCCCAAACAAAGAAGATACAGCTAGTTTATTGTCTAAAATGACAGGAACAACAACTGTAGTAAAAAGCAATATTACAACATCAGGAAAAAGACTCTCCCCAATCTTAGGAAGTGTCTCACAGAGCTACCAAGAGGTATCACGACCACTAATGACAGTTGATGAGATACTTAGGCTACCCAAAGCTAAAACAACAGCCACAGGCGAGATATTAGATGGTGGGGAGATGCTGATATTTATTGCAGGTCATGCACCAATCAGAGGAAAACAGATACTTTTTTTCAAAGACCAAGTTTTTTTAGACCGTTCAAAAGTAGAGATTGAGTAGTGGAAAATTTAAAAAAAATTGCACATGTGCAATTTTTTGATAAAATAGGAGCAGTTGCATTAGGAACAATCATTGCTTATATTTCATGGAATCTATCTATAGAATCAGCAATATTTTCAAGCTTACTCTTTTTTGCATACTTCTACATCAATCAAAGAAGTTATCTATTTACTCTTATTCTAAGCTACTATCTTTTTGCATCAAGAGGTCTGCTCATAGGAACAGAGAACTATTACGATAGTAGCTATATAGCAACACTCATTTGGTTATCAGCCTCACTATTAACAACAAGTGTATGGATTACAATATGGAGTCCATCCCAAAAAAAGAGACTACTGCTATTTCCAATAATGCTAACTCTTCTAATAGTTCCTCCCATAGGATTTATATCTTGGGTCAATCCTATTATCTCTTCTGCTATAATTTTTCCAAAGTTTGGCTTTTTAGGGATAGTATTTTATCTGCTTACTCTATACCTTGTAACCATTTTACTAAAAGATAAACAAAGAGCCACTCAAACTATAATCATTATATCGCTACTTTTCATTTCGACACTGATTTATAAACCTATAAAAAAACAAAAACAGAATATTCTATATCCAATCAATTCAAATCTAAAATACAAAAATCAAGCAGTAGATTTTTTAGGAGACTATAGGCGACAGAAAAAACTTTTACTTTTAGCAAATAGAAGTAAACATGACAATCTACTTTTTCATGAAAATGCTTTAGGAAGTTTTAACCAAAACAGCATGATGATATGGGAGAGATTGGATAATAACAAAACTATTTTAGCAGGAGCATATATCTATAAGGAAGTAGGGGGCTATGACAATGTTCTTATAGAACTAAATAACAGAAGTTCCAAAATCATTTATAAACAGAGAGTACCTGTACCAATATCTATGTGGCAACCATGGAGAGAACAAGGAGCAAAAGCATATCCTTTTCAAAATCCAACTGTAGAGTTTCAACAGAGTAGGGTAGGGGTCTTTATCTGTTATGAACAGCTATTGACCTATACCTATCTTCATACTATGTTTTATGAGCCACAATATATTATTGGTATCTCAAATCTTTGGTGGGTTGAGGATGATTCTATTAGTGAAATTCAGAAGAGGAGTTTGGAGTTGTGGGGGAGGTTGTTTGGTAAATTTACAGTTTATAGTGAAAATAACTCTTGTACTAACGCTAGAGTTAGTACTTTTAATTTAAATCAAAAATAGTCAAATAATCATAGTACTAACTCTAGCGTTAGTACACAATAATTTTTATAATGAGGCAAGAAATTTTTCAAGTTTTTTCAACTGATTTGGGGTTAGCTCATCCCTAATAGAAAAGATTGTACCACTATCATTTTTTTCAATTTTATAGTTGATTTTCTTATGAACTTTTTTCTTTTTTAAATTTTTCAAATAAGTTTTAATATCTTTAAGAGACAATTCACCAGATTCAATTTTTGAAATCATCTCAATAATTTTATCTTCATTATCAATCTTATTAAGTTCAATAGCAGAAGTATAAGTAATCCTACCATTTTTAAGAGCAGTAAGAACAGTCTCTTTTAGTGAAAACATTTTCAAGCGATTAATCAAAGATGCAACTGTAATATTACCAAGTTTTTTAGTAATATTTTCCATTTTTTCACGCTTTTGATTAATCTCTTCGGAGCTATTTGATACTCTTTTGCCATCAATATTTCTAAAGTGATATAGAAGCTTTTTAACTTCATCAAATGTCAACTCAAAAGATAGAGCAATATATTCCATAATTCCTACAGTTTGGTCAAAAGGGTTAAGCTCTTCTCGTTGAATATTTTCAGATAACATAATAAGCATTGCCTGTTCATTTGATATATCTTTGAGAATAATAGCAGGTATCTCTTTCCATCCCAACTCTTTAACTGCTTCAATTCGTCTAAAACCTATAATTCGTTCATATTTATCATTAACTTTGCGAACAACAATTGGTTGCAAGAGTGTTTTAGTGGCTCTGATATTTCTTGCCAAAGAACTAATATCCTCCTTGCTATAACTTTTCCTATCATGAACATTAGGCTCAACAATCTTGTTTAATGGAATCTTTTGAATAAGCTCTTTTTTTTCTAAAATTTCGTTATGTGTAAAAACTTCTATATTAGATGTAGCATCTTTTAATGAATTAGAGCGTACTAATGGTTTTTTCTTTTTTTTATCTGACATATCTTCTCCTGTTATTCTATAATTTTTTTAGCAATATCTTTTAGTAATTTCAATAGTTTGTCTCGTTTATCTTTTTTCATACTAGAAGAGCTACCATGGTCAACTAGATATTTATAAACAGACATATTATAACTAGAAGCATCAGAGAATGCTACTTTTTCAGGTACAGCATCAGATATTTTAATATCACTCTTTGCAACTACAGGACACTCTTTATTGATAAATGGCGTAGTATCGTTTTTAATAATTTCGAGATATGCTTTTCCTACTTTGGTACTTTTATTATATCTTGAAGGAACAATTACTACTCTATCTATCACATGATTAAAAGCCGAAAGAGTCTCCTCCATATTCCTAAAGAACCCATGCAATCCCTCTTGTTCATCTTTAGCAGTAACAACAGGAATCACGATAATATTTGAAGCAAGAATAGTATTAATGGTCATTGTATCAAATTTTGGATTATTATCAATAATGATAATATCATAAGCCTTATCGAGTCGGTTTGTAGTAATAAAGCGTCTTAATATCAAATCTTTACCAATAATATTACTCTGTCCGATAATACCTAACTCTCTATTGCTTGGTAGTATATGTAGGATTTCATCCTCTTCCCCTACCGAGATAAAACTGACTTTTTCTTTTTGAAAAATATTACAAATATTTCCACTATTGACTCCTTCAAAAAGCTCTGGATTTATGTTAAAACCTTTTGTTAAAGATGCCTGTGGGTCAAAATCAATTAAGAGTACTTTTTTACCTTGTGCAATATAAATATCTGCTAAATACCTACATGTTGCTGTTTTTGCAACTCCACCTTTTTGATTTGCTACTGATATTATCTTTGACATAGTAATCCTTAATTTTTTAGTGATTTTATCATAAATCACTAAAATAATGCTTAATTAGGGGAGTCGATTTTAAAAAAAATTTATTCATGAACTATCATTTTTGTTTTAGTTGAGTTCACTAAAACTAGGGAAATGTTTATTTTTTAAAGTACTAACTCTAGCGTTAGTACTTGATTTATATCTATTTTTTTATGAAATTAAACTCTATTTTAAGAGTATGACAACCGATACTAAAACTGTCGAGTAAAACTAACAACAATCACAATAAGCAAAAAAAGAATATTCCGACCAACAATTAAAAAAGGCGATAGAGTAGGGGGCTTAATACTCTCTCCTCTCTCAAAAGCTAAAGCCAACTTAGAAGATACTCTATCAATAAAATCAATATCACGAGGAAAATCAAAAATCCCATCAACCCATTTTTTAGGAAAACTCTTACTCTTAGCTCCAACTATAGACCCCACAATAGCCCCTGTAGTGTCTGTGTCTCCACCACAAAGCACCACATCAATAATAGACTGCTTCAAATTATCCCTGTTGCGTAACCAAGAGTGTAACACAATAGGCAAAGTATGATAGATATAACCCCCAACACCATTACCTAAGCCTAAACTCTCTGCAAACTTCAAAGAGGATAACTCTAAACCATCTCTAACAGACTTTAAAATCTCTCTAAACTCTTTATCATCTATAAGCTCAAACATCTCATCAAAAAACTCATCCTCCCTAGAGAGAGAAGCTAAATAAGAGGCTTTTGCAACAGATAAAGCCCCATAATAAGCTTTAGGGTCTGTATGTGTAATCTCTGTATTAACTTTTATAAACTCTTTTAATTTCTCATTGTCATCACCATAAAGCAGACCTAAAAGAGCCGAACGCATAGCAGGAGCATTACCTGCTGAAAACACTCCAGACTTTTCAACAAAAAAAGATTTAATAATGGCTCTCATGGTAGCAAATCCAATCCCTGCAGGAAGAGCCAAAAACCAAAGTTGCAATCTTCTTCTCATCACCTTTTTGAAATAGGAACTATCACCATGACCCTCAATAAGAGATTGAGCCACAGATATAGTCTGCTCTGTATCATCAGAGAACATCCCTCTTCCAAGAAAAAGTGACTGCTCTTCAAAAGATGGCTTCTTCTTTGCAATTTTCTTTCGAGATAAAGCCTCAAATGGTAATCCTATACTATCACCAAGAGCCGTTCCCATAATTGAGCCATAGATTTTTTGTTGTAGAGAGAGACTATTTTTGTAATTCATCTATCTCTCTCCAACAATATAAGGCATTAACTGCCCCATATTTTTTGCATCATCAATCCCTCTGTGATAAGTTCCCAACAACTCCAAACCCACCATATCCAAAGCTCTATCTAAGCCACAAGGCTTAACCTCCTGCTTTTTAGCAAACTCCTTCTTAATGTTTAAATGTTTATTACCAAATGGATACTCAATATTATGCAGTTCACAGTCTCTTTTAAATTGATACTTATCATAATCACCCCATGAACAAAATAGAAAATCATCATATTGTCTAAACCAAGATTCAAAGCTACCCATCGCTTCAATATAACCTACTGCCTTATCAACATCCTCTTGAGTGATGGTCGTAAGCGTTACACAAAATTTTGTTAATAGGGGATTGAGTTTTGGTTTAATAAATATTGAATACTCATCTATGATTTTTAAACTATTTGATTCAACCAATACAGCTCCTATCTCTATTGTCTCCATCTCATCTCTTTGTATTGTTCCTCTATTGCAACAAGTAGCCTCTAGGTCTATAATTAGGTAATATTTATGATTCATCTTTTTCCTTAGTATAAAATACTATAGAGATTGAACTTTCATATAGTTGATATAAGTTTTTATAAATAAGTAGAATAGAGGAAGGAGATAGTCTATAAATATATATATTAAGGAAAGTAAACTTTTCTGAATATATTGATAATGATAAAATTCAAAATATGTTATATTACTTAATAGTGAATTTGTAATTAATCTCACTCATAGTTGATGACATATCGTATATTACGCCCAGCACTACCTTTTACATGTTCAATTACCATCATCATAAGGGTGTATCAACACAAACCAAATATGAGCAATAGCACTTTTGATAAAGGGGGCTTCTTTACTATTATTAACATACTCTAAAAACCTGTTCATCTCTTGTATAAGTTGTTCATGTGGAGGTGCAAGATAGTGAATCCTCTCTCTATATCCTTTAGTCGATACAATATTCATCTCATCAGAACGATAAGTAGCCATATCAGTTTTATGACCATCACTATAACCTGTAGGAAAAAGAATACTATGCCAACCATGTAAACGCTCATGGGTAAGAGGGGTATCCTGCTGACTATCAAGAAGCAACCGTACAAGCCAATCAGTGTGTCGAGTAGAGCTATCGTTTAAATAATCAAAGGTCTCATCAAGCTTTTTTCTTACCGAAGACCTAACACTATCTCTACTAAGAATTTCTCCCTCAATTTCTGAAGATTGTAAAATTTCATTAATAGAAGCATCTATTACAAGCGAGTTAATATTTTTGTCATTAAGCCCATATGTTGCACCCTCTAACCTACCAATATGGCGTGAAACTTTTGAGAGTAAACTATTAAGGGCAGATTGTTTATAGTTAAAATTTGGATAGTTTTCATGTTGCCAAAGCCATTTTTTTATAGGATGGTTTAAGAAAGCTCATACAGATGAGCCGATTAATTAATTTAATCCCATCATATTATGAGCTAATTGTCAATATGGGGGGATAGGATGCCGAAAAAAGGAGATTGTTTAAATGTAGGATATTATTGAAAGGTAGTGGTTCAAATTAGTTTAAGAACTCTTGGCATGTTTGGTACCTAGTTTTATTTTAAATACTAACAATCCTTAGTCAATCTATCATATTTATCATGATTCATAATATCTTGAAAATAGACAATATCATCTTTATAAGTGAGTAAAATCCTATACCCATCATTTCCAAGGACTCGAATAGACTGCTTCTGTTTATCTCGTTTACAGATAATATTTTTCAAATTTAATTTGGTGTGTGAGGGGTCAGTTTTATAGAGTTCTTCAGTCTCTTTGATAAGAGTTAAAGAGATTTTTTTAGCTACTTTCTTTTTACTTCGTTTATATTTAACATCAAACTCAAGAGACATGGCAATGTTCCAAAATCAAATCTCCAATCTCCATCTCTAACTTTGCCATTTGCGTTAAAAGCTCATCGAGAGTCTCTTTTATTTTTCTATCTTCACTACTTTTAAAAATCTCTTCTACCACTTCATAGTTATCATCAAGATTGAATTGTAAGGTACGAAGTTTCTCTTCATCAAAATTGAGTTCATCAAGAATTTCACGAAAGCCTGTAACCATCATTAATGAGATTTTAATTGCATTCTCTATCTCAATATTTTTCAAATTATTTAATGACTTAAAATACTCAGCATTAAGAAGAGGCATATAATGTAATTCACTCATGAGTGTCCTTTCTGATAGTTTATTCATGATTATATCAAAAAAAACCAACTTAGCAATTTAGGAAAAGCCAACTCTTCCAAAAAATTTTAGACTAGATAGGTATGCTATTTTTGTAAATTGGTTGTATCAAAGCTCCATCTCTCTTCGTGATGCTCCTCTGTTTCAGATGTTTTTGAATGATAAGAGAGAGGTTGATATAAATTAGCCGATTGTCAATATTTTAGCTTTATCTCAACCAAAAGCCGACCATACCCACGAACAGTATCATTTCCTACAGCTACCACTTCGCCATATTTTAAAAGTTCATAACTCTGTGCATCCATATTTTTAACACTCAACTCAACACCATATCCCTCAACAGGTATTTTTCTTTTTTGTGCATCACTACGCCTAAATGTCTTCTGATAATAACTATTTGAAGAAATCAATTCATAAGATGGAACAAATGGTAGTTTTGCATGAGCTTTTCCCTCTTCAAAAAATGCTTTTCGTTTATAGATTGAACTTAAAATATCTTCTAATCTAATATCTTTGATTAAACCTCTATTTGCTTGTTTTAAAATGAGTGGTGTTAGTGATTTTATATGTACTGTAGAACTAGCAGAAGGCAAAAATGTCTGCTTTAGAGGAAAAAGTCTCTCTATATTAAAAGTACTATGAGGAAATTTAACTTTCTCTTGTGCTAAACCATATTTGTTTAACATTAAAGAGAAAGCATCTACAACTATAGAGAGGTCTGATTCTCTACCATTCTCAAAAAAGAGAAATAGAGTAAAATTATAATTCTCTTGTTTCATGTGAACGTTAAACCTAAAAGGTCTATAACCACTGCTTTGTTCATAAAACTCATAATATAAACAACGCTCTTTAGCAAAACAGCCTTTACACTGATAACTAGGGTTAATACAACTTATCTCTTTTAAAGAGTGACCAAATGCCCCACGCAACGCAGAACCTATAAATGTGCTAGGTTTTCTATTGTTATTTACATCTATTTTAATTTGATAATAGTTCATCATAATTTCCTAATGAAGCTTTTAATTTTTCAACATAAGCCTCTTTAAGTTCCAAAGGCTTAACAACGATAAGGTCAGGCAACCACTTTTGAATAAAAGGCAATATTTCTAACTCTTGCGTATACTCCAAAGTAAAAAGAACAGACCCATCAGCTAACTTCTTTTTAAACTTCTGAGAAGGCAAAAACTTTTTCATATCTTTCTCAAAATATTTTGCAATACTTGAAGTAGCTTTAATGGTTGCTATCT
>FPHM01000093.1_pt1 | contig 13322 bp, 14 predicted proteins | sample 1057441 | NCBI WGS metagenome assembly FPHM01 (sample SAMEA4473311, study PRJEB15554) | hydrothermal vent metagenome | biome: marine basaltic hydrothermal vent biome; feature: marine hydrothermal vent; material: water | place: Pacific Ocean | collected 2011-06-14/2011-07-23 | depth 1155 m | reverse complement strand
GAAAGTGGTACAGGATTAGCAGGATTATCAAAAGCATCATAGCGATTTAATGCTTCTTCAAGTACTTCTTTTTCAATGTCAATACCAAAGTTTTCTAAAAAATCCAATGCCAAAGTTTTATAATGACTAGAAAGATGTGCTTCTAAAAAAGTTGTATCTAAATTGGGTAATGTTTCTGGTACATAGAGTCCACCAAAACTGGCAATTGGGCTAAGTATTGCTTCTGAAAAGTGTACAGATGATGGTTTGTGTCCATCATTTCCTCGTGTCTCTATAAATTTCATCTCACATCCTCTTGAATAATATTAAAAAGCATTATAGCAAAAAAGTAAATAAGTCTTACCTCACTTTTTCATTTTGATAATAGAATTTTACAATTTCCTCACTTGAAATAGGTTTTGAAAAATAATACCCTTGACCCATATCACAATTATAATTGCTTAATAAGGCTTCTTGGGCTTCGGTCTCTATACCTTCTGCAATCACTTTATAACCCAAAGTCTGAGATAAAACAATAATTGCCTTCGATACTTCTACATCATGTTTATTGTCTGGTAAATCCAAGACAAAAGATTTATCAATCTTAATCGTATCAATCGCCAAACTCTTAAGATAACTCATAGAAGAATAACCCGTACCAAAATCATCAATAGAAACTTGACATCCTATAGCACGAAGCTTATCTAATATCGTAAGTTTTTCTATGGTATATTCCATAATATATCGTTCTGTTAACTCTATTTCAATATGATGAGGATCTATACCCGTTTCTTTGATAATTTTCATAAATGCCTCAAAAGTATCATGTCTTCGAAGTTGTACACTAGAAATATTAATAGCAATAAATTCTATGTCTACACCTTGTCTTTTCCAATCCATATAGGCTAAACATGCTTCTTTAAAAATATAATAGCCTAATTCAATAATCAATCCAATATCTTCGGCAATAGAAATAAATTCTTCGGGAGAGACTTGACCCAACACTGGATTTTTCCAGCGTACCAAAGCTTCTACCCCTGTAATTTTTCCTGAATTCAAAGCATATTGTGGCTGATAGACCAAAGAAAATTCTTCTTCTTTTAAAGCAAATACCAATTCTTGTTCTAAGACTAAACGACGGTGCATATCTACAGAAAGCTGTGTATTATAGAAAGCATAGGTATCTTTCCCCTTATCTTTGGCAGCATACATCGCAGAATCAGCATATTTCAACAAAGTATGTTTGTCTTTCCCATCTTCTGGATATTTCACAATACCTATACTCGCTGTGGTATTTAAACTATATTCTCTAATTAAAAGAGGTTTTCTTATCTCTACAATGAGTAAGTCTAAAATATTTTCTATTTTCTCTAAATGATTTTTTTCTTCCAAAATAGCAATAAATTCATCCCCTCCTAAACGAGAAATGAAATTATCTTTACCCAAAATACCTCTAAGACGCTTAGAAACTTGTATAAGTATTTCATCTCCAACATCATGACCTAAACTGTCATTAATTACTTTAAATCTATCTAAATCAATAAAAAGAAGCATAAACTCTTTTTGCTGTTTTTTATTGCTTAAAAGTAAAGTATTAATATATTCTTCAAATTGCAAACGATTAGGCAAATTCGTGAGAGAATCATGGTATGCTAATCTATGCATTTCTTCTTTTTGACTCAAAATGCGTAAATACAAATAAATAAGTACCAACATCCCAACAAAAGAAAAGAAAAAGAAAACCATAGAAATGATATTTTCTTTAGACTTATTATTCGTATTCTCTACGCGTAACACTTGATGCATCTCATAAATGACTTTTCGAAGCCCAAGTCTTTTAGATTCTTTTAACACTTCTTGTAACAAGAGAATATCTTCTGTCAGTTTTGTACTATGCATATAAAAGGATTGGATACTCTTAGAATGATGTTTATACTTCTCTAAAGTAATAAGATGCCTATTAAATAAAGATATATCTAAAACTTTACCAATAAATACTTGCCCCAAGGTAAAAGAAATTTTACGAATAAGGGCTTGTATATCTTTATCACTTCTTTCTTTTATAATCTTTTTTTGTAAAGTTTCAAGATAATATGAGGCATTAATAATTCTTACATTTAAAGTTTTGAAGTCTTCAATAAGGTCAGCCTTATTTAATAACAATAAAATTTTGTCAAACTTTTTAATCACTTTAGAAGCTTTGTCATTGTCTATCTCACGATAAGAATGCAAAAATATCGTATTAAGGTCTTCATTATAACCATAGAGTTTCATAAGGGTTTGCTTATAAGCATAATCATTTTTTATATGTCGTTTCACTTCTTGCAAATAGGCAAATAGAATACTTAAAAACATAATAAAAGAAATTAAGATAACAATAATAAAATACGATTTTTCTTTGTTAATTTTGGGAGGCATGATTGTCTTTTATACTATTAGGGATTTCCCCATTAAGGGTTTTCAAAAATTCAAATACGGCATGAAGTTCTACCTCTTCCATCTCTTGTCCTAATTGATAACGGGACATAAGATTGATAGCTTTTTTCAAAGTACTCACTCTGCCATCATGCATATAAGGAGCAGTCCTTGCTATATTACGCAAAGAAGGGACTTTAAATACATATTTATCTCTTTCTTTGCCTGTAATATTATAGCGTCCCAATTCCTTGCTTTTAACTTCTTCATAAATTCCAAATTTATTATAAAGGTTTCCCCCTATATTAATCCCATAATGACAAGAAATACATCCTTTTTCTTTGAAAATTCTATATCCTTCAATCGCTTCTTTCGAAATTGCTTTTTTATCTCCTCGTAAATACTTATCAAATGCAGAAGATGGAGTGACCAAAATACTTTCAAATGCTACCAAAGCATCGGCTATATTATTGGCTGTAATACCCTCTTCATAAATACTTGAAAACCTTGCAAGATATTCTTTACTCGCCTTCAAATCTTTAATTACCTGCTCTATAGTATTGTTCATTTCCATAGTATTTTCTATAGGAAGTAATGCTTGTTCTCGTAAATCTTTGGCTCTACCATCCCAAAATTGCCTAAAATTATAGACAGCATTATACACAGTCGGTGTATTAAAATGCGTACTTTGTCCATAAATACCTTCACTAAATGCTATATTATCAGCACCATTCTTATAAATATTATGACAAGAAAGACAAGAAACTTTTTTATTCTGAGAAAGAATAGAATCACTAAAAAGTGCTTTTCCTAGTAAAACTTTAGGACTTATCTTGTAAGAGACCATAGGTATAGGTACTAAATCTATAGCAAAAAGCATTGTACTCAAAGCAAAAATAATAAAGCTAAGCCACTTTTTCATCAATTTTATTCCTCTCTTAAAGCTCTAAACATGTTCCCACACCTGAACTTGTTAATATTTCTAGTAATAAAGAGTGTTCCACACGACCATCAATAATATGGGCTTTTTTCACACCCCCACGCAATGCCTCAATACAGGCATCAACCTTAGGTACCATACCTCCTTGTATCGTAGCATCTTTTTTAAGTGCTTCTGTTCTTTCTATACTCAAATTAGTAATAAGCTTCATCTGCTTATCTAATACCCCTGCTGTGTCTGTTAAAAACAATACTTTTCTTGCTTTCATCGCCACAGCGATTTTACTCGCTGCCAAATCAGCATTAATATTGAATCCAGGATGTCCTATAGTATCACTTCCTGCAATCGGTGCAATCACAGGAATCGCTCCATCTTCAATAATATTATTCACAATTTCAGGATTCACATGCTCAATGCGTCCAGTGTAGCCAAAATTCTCAAAATCTTTAGGCATTCCTCTTAAGAAGCCTCCATCTTTACCAGAAATACCAATGGCTTTACTTCCATGATTGTCTAAAAGTGATACTATTTCTTTATTAATTGAACCAGAAAGTACCATTTCAGCAATACGCATTACCTCTTTAGTCGTCACTCTTTGCCCCTCGACAAAAGAAGTTTCCACCCCTAAAGCTGTGAGCATATCTGTAATACTTTTGCCTCCACCATGGACGATAATTGGTTTCATTCCTACCAAATGCAAAAGCACTATATCTTGGGCAAACTGCTCTTTAAGCTCAGGAGAAGTTTGTGCCGAACCTCCATATTTAATCACAATTTTTTCATTGCTAAATCGTTTGATATAAGGTAACGCATCTAGTAGGGTCTTAACAACTTGTATATTATCTCTCATTTGGACTTATCCTCTTTCTCTGTATATATTTATTTATAATACTAAAATATTTATCTTCAATACTTAATTCTAATTTCATTAAAGACAAAGGTAAATTAAAATCTTTCATCTTTACAGCATCTTTTTCTGTCACTAAAAGGCTTGTAGCTCCTCTTAGTACTAAGGCTTTCTTTAAATTTTCTTCCTCAAAATAGGCATGGTCATCAAGATAAATTTTAGCGATAACACCTTTAGGCAAATACTTATCTAAACGCTTTGGGTTTGCAATAGCAGTCACTAACAACATCTTAGAACTCAAATTTTCAAAAGAAACTTTTCTTTCAAAATCTCTATCCTCTTTTAAATGTATATCAGCGTAATATTTCATAAAATGAAATTCTCTAAATCCCCCAGCAGGAAAAGGTAAAAAGTTATATACTTTTTCTGGTTCTAAGAGTATTTCAAATTTATCCATTTTTACTTGAGAAAAAGCATCATCCAAAAGTATGACTTTAGCTCCTTCTCTTATAGCAAGTTCAATCGCTAACACACGATTTTCACTCACAATCACAGAAGCATTAGGAAGTGATAGAGCCATCAACATAGCCTCATCTCCACTCTCTTCTATAGAAGAAAGTATTTGACCTTCACGACTTACTTCAATTAATCCCTTACTTTGTCGTCCATATCCTCTTGAAATAATAGCTACAGCATCATATCGCTTTGCCAAGGCAATCACAAAAGGCGTTTTTCCTGTACCTCCAACGAGTAAATTACCTACACTAATAATAGGAATAGGAAACGCTTTTTTCTTGCTTACTAAGCGTCTTATCAAAAGAATTATTCCATAAATTAATGATAAAGGTGTCAAAAGGAATATTAAAAAAAAATGATACCAAGAAGGCGAAAGAAACATTTTTTCAAAAAAGCTTCTCACTCACAGTCCTTTGCACCAAGTTTCAAAATTTCATCACAAGAAAATCCTGCTTCTTTACGCCCCTTTGCGTTCAAATGAGGTCTGTGTTTTTCCAATAACCTATAGCGTTCTAGTATTTCAAAATACACCGATACCTCTTTTCCTTCTTTTTCACATAAATACTTAAACCATCTATCCCCTTTGAGTACATGGTCTATTTCTTCTTCATAAATAATTTCTAATATATCTATGAGTTTTTTGACATTGGGGATTTTATGTTTATTGGCTAATTTTTTGACAATCTGAGGACCTACATCTAATCCCGATGCTTCAAAATAACGAGGAACAATCGCCATACGGTCTAAAATATTCTCACGCGTATTATTTCCTGCATCAAAAAGCCCTGAATACACAGGAAAATTACCATAAGCAAAACCCAATTCATGCAATAAAGTTTCTAGCATCTTAAAATGCCGTATCTCATCACTTGCAACGTCTAACCAATCTATAGTATATTGTTTTGGCATATTACGATAACGATAGACAGCATCAAGTGCCAAATCAATGGCTGAGTATTCAATATGTGCAATAGAATGTACCAGTACGGCTAAACCTTCATCTGTATCAAAATCTTTACGATGACGCAAATCTTTTTGAGCGACAATTTGACATCGATTGAAATAAGAAGGTTGAGAAAATATTTTAGGTATAAAATCTTTATTTTCCCTAATCTCATTTTGGTTATAATACGCCAAACACTCTGCTGTTATTTCTGTTTTGGTAGGTATATCATCAGTGCTAATGGCTTGTTCTAAACGAGTATAAAAATTCATAGAAAGATTATAACCAATGGAAATTAAAATACAAGCGATGGGCATGACACAAACCAACTGCTATATCGTTAGCATAGACAAAAAAGACTTCATCATAGACCCAGGGATTGATGCGACGGCATGGGTTTTAGCCAATGTCACAAACCCTATTGCCATACTCAATACTCACGGACATTTTGACCATGTATGGAGCAATGAAGTCTTACAAGAAAAACTCAATATTCCTCTTTATTGTCCCAAAGGAGATACTTTTATGCTCAGTAAATGTCCCTTGGGTCAATCTGTTCCTGCAAGTACACCTGATTATGAAATAATAGGCGATGAGACCATAAATATACAAGGTATTCCTATCAAATATAGACATTTCTCAGGACATACTCCTGGTTGTTCTATTATAGAAATTGAAGATGTATGGTTTTCAGGAGATTTTCTTTTTCAACAAAGTATAGGTAGATGGGATTTCCCTTTTTCAAATGGAAAAGAAATGATACAAAGCCTAGAAAAAGCCTTAGTAATCAAAGAAAACTACACTATCTACCCTGGGCATGGACTCAGCACAACGCTCAAAGAGGAACAAAGGGTTATTCCTTATTGGATAAAGCAGGTAAAAGCTACACTTTAATACGAAAATTTATACCCTCGTCTTCGTACTGTATGAATGACTTGAAAGCCTAGAATACTTTTAAGTCTTTTTCGTATTTGATTAATTGCCACTTCTACCGTGTTGTCACTCACATATTCTGGTTCTTCCCATAAAGCATTGATAATTTCATCTTTAGAAAATACCCTTTGTTTACGCAAGGCTAAATAGGCTAAAATATCAAAAGTTTTACCATTAAGTGATACTATTTTGTCATCATATTCTATTTTTTTATTGGCTATATCAATAACAAGTTTTTCGATATTTACATGTGTACCAAAAAGATGTCTCATATTCGCAAGAACCCTCGCAGCGATAAGGTCTGGATGTTTACAATGGTTGGTAATCACATCGTCTACACCTAAATTAAAAAACCCTGCTTGGGCTTCTGGCTTATGTGTAAGTATCATAATTTTCGTTTCACTCTTTTTCTTTTTCACTTCATTCACATAGCGTTCTAAAGAAAATCTCACACCTTCATCTACGATAATGACCAATTCATAATGCCTAAAATCCGTAAAATTTGTCGCATCATACATATCTTTTGCATTGTCTACAATACAAATGAAATATTCACTCAACTCTTTTTCAAGCTCTTTTACATACTCGTCACTAAACCCTACTGTTAATATTCTCATTCTTGTCCTATTAGATAGCTATACCAAAATTTCAAGTGTTTTGGTATTTAGTATTTATTCATGTATTTATAGCAAATTATACCTTGTTTAAAAATAAAAGCAAGGGTTTGGGAAGTTTTAAGGGGTTTTAAATGCTTTAATATAGACTCTTTTGGGTGCTGGATAGCCTTCTATAGTTTTGCTACTGTCTTCTGGGTCTAAGAAATCTTCCAAACTTTGTCCATGTATCCATTTTGTTTTTCTCTGTTCATTGCCATCTGTTATCGCTGTTTCTAAAAGCTCTACACTTTCAAACCCTGCTCTAAGACACCAATTTTTGAGTGCATTCACTGTAGGAATAAAATAAATATTAGGAATCTTAGAATAACGCCCTTTAGGTGTGAGACATATTTCTCCCTCACCCTCTATCATAAAAGTATCCAAAATCAATTCTCCACCTTTTTCTAGCCCCTTAAACAGTGACTTTAGCATAGCAATAGGGTCAGAACGATGGTATAAAACACCCAAACAAAAGAGTACATCAAACTTATGTTCATAAAATTCTACATGTTCCACACCAAGAAGTTCATACTTAATATCCGATTGAATAAAGTGATTTATAAATTGAAATTGAGAATAACACAAAGCAGAAGGGTCAAAACCTATGAGTTTTTTGGGTTTATGTGTGAGCATACGAAAGAGATAATAGCCATTATTGCACCCTATATCTCCAACAATTTTATCTTCAAGATTAAAGTGAGGTTCAAGTAAATTATATTTAATATGACTCTGCCATTCAGCATCTATCAAAAGTGTGTCTAAAAGAAATGGACCTTTTCGCCAAGGTCTCATCAACAAAGCCACCTCTTCTATTTTAGAAACTTCTTCATCACTGAGATTCTCTAATTCTATGCCCACTTTATCGCCTAAAGAGATAACTTTAGCTGTATAAGAGGGTAAAGCCTTTATCGCTTCTTGAAGAGGTAAAATATTTTTCCATGTGAGCCATTTTTGACGCTCTTGTCTTAAAGATTCTAAATCCATCTATTTTTTTATATACGCTTTTTTAATTTTTTGCTCAAAAACTGGTTTGTTTGCCCCACGAGAAACAGAAACATTTTCTATTTTTTGTGCCACTTCTTTTCCTTTAATCACTTCACCAAAAATCGTATGCTTACCATTGAGCCAACCCGTTGGTGCTAAAGTAATAAAAAACTGACTACCATTGGTCACAGGTCCTCTATTTGCCATCGCAAGTAAAAAAGGCTTATCAAAAACAACATTAGAGGCAAACTCATCTTTAAAGTCTTTCTTCCAAATAGATTCTCCACCAGACCCAGTACCTGTTGGGTCTCCACCTTGAATCATAAAACCTTTAATCACTCTATGAAAAATGAGTCCATTATAATATCCATTTTTCACATGAGTCATAAAATTTTCTACTGCTAAAGGAGCCACTTTAGGATAGAGTTTAAGTTCTATTTTTCCTACATTCGTTTCCAAGACAACCACAGGGTTTGCTTCATTTGCTTCTGCTACTAGGCTTATAAAAAGTAAGCCTATTAATAATTTTTTGAACATATTTTTCTCCATTTTAATTAAAGTAAATAGATTATATCTCTATTTATATTTATTTTGCATAAGCAATAGCTCTCATCTCTCTAATCACATTCACTTTAATATCCCCAGGGTATTGAATCTGTGCTTGTATCTCTTTGGCTATTTCTTTACTCAATAAAACAGATTCATTGTCCGACATTTTCTTGGCATTGACAATCACGCGTACTTCTCTCCCAGCATTAATGGCATAGGCTTTGCTCACATGAGGTTTTTGCATAAAAGTTTCTTGCACCTCTCGTCTTGCCCCTGGACGCGCAGCAGAGAGTTTATCTGCTGCACACACAGCTGCTGATTCTACAGAATCTGGTTCTTCATGTCCATGATGGGCATAAATAGCATTGATAATACTAGGATGTTCTCCATGTTTACGGCATAAATCTACACCTATATCCACATGAGAACCTCCCATATCTTGTGTCAATGCTTTGCCTATATCATGCAAAAGCCCTGCACGAAGTGCTAGTTTTTCATCTCCTCCCATTTCTGCCGCCATCACAGAAGCGAGTTTAGCCACTTCCAAAGTATGTGCCAAAGCATTTTGTCCATAACTTGCACGGTATTTCATACGCCCTAAGAGTCTTACAAGCTCCTCAGCCATAGGAAAGATACCTAAGTCTATGAGAATATTTTCTCCTTCTTCATAGGTCTTTTCTTCAAATTCTTTTTCCACTTTTTCATGTATTTCTTCTATACGCCCTGGATGAATACGCCCATCTTCTATGAGTCGTTCAATAACTTGTGTGGCAATGGCACGACGATAAAGATTGAAAGAACTTACCAATATAATCCCTGGAGATTCATCAATCACAATATCCACACCCAAAAGCATTTCAAGGCGTTTGATATTTCTTCCTTCTTTACCAATAATACGCCCTTTATGCTCATCACTAGGCAAAGTAATAAAATTGACTAAGCGTTCTCCTGCAAAATCTCCTGCAAAACGCGTCGTGGCTTGTGCCAAAATATAATTGGCTTTGCGTTCCCCTTCAAATTTGGCTTCTTTTTCATAACGACGCACAATGTTTGCCACCTCAGCACGACTTTGTTCTTCTACTTTGGCTAAAACATAGGCTTTGGCTTCTTCTTTGGTATAAGAAGCTTGTTGCTCCATTACAGTAATCGCTTTTCCTATTTCTATAGTAATTTGCTCTTCATATTTTTCTACACTTTGCTTTTGTTTCTCAAGGGCTATTTCTGCTAAACTTAGTATTTCTTCTTTCACTTTAAAAGCTTTATTTTCTAAAATAAATTCTCGTTTACGCCCTTCTACTTTGTCCACTTGTTCTTGATAAAGCAATTCTTGCTTCATAGAACGCTCTTTAATTTTTATCTTATGCGAAGAAAGTAAACGATTCGCCTCTTCTTCTATGGCCTTTGCCTTAGCTTGGGCTTCTAATTCTAAATATCCAAAATTATTATCTGTATTTTTTTTAGACCATAAATAGCTTATTCCTGCACCTAATATCACGCCTGTGACACCTGATGCGACTATACTTAAACCTAACATTGTTTCATCCTCCCTCGTTTAAGGCGTGAATATCCTATCTGCTTGTACATCATAATCATCTGTGATAAATGCTTTTGTTAGACACAATTCACGCGCTACAAAAACGGTGTGTTTTATATTTTTACTATTTTTTTCAAAAAAACGGTCATACATACCTTTGCCAAATCCAACGCGTCTAAGCGTTATATCTAACCCAACAATAGGTACAATAGCCATATCAATTCTCTTTGCTTTATATTGTTTTGAATCTTTTGGTTCTTTAATACCAAAGCGTTTTTTTTGCAGTGGTAGCCTATATTTTACCAACCTAAAACTGTTACCTTCCATAAAAGGCACATAGAGCTGTTTTTTTTCACGACGAAGACGATAAATGAGTGGATAAAGGTTCACTTCTATTTTTAGAGGTAAATAAAGCATGATACTTTGGGCTTCATGCTCTTTGATATACGCATAAAGTACATCTACTAGGGTCTTGTCTTTTGCATAATTTTGTTTCTTACTTCTATGCTTTAAAGCTTGGATACATTGGCTTCTAAATTCTTTCTTTTTCTCTTCTTTGGTCATTAATTTAATCCTCTTTTGCTACAATAGTATCATTATATCTCAAAGGTACTGTGTGCATAAGACTTCTTCTTTTTTACTCCTATTCTTAGTATTTTTCTTTGGTGCTTGTGAAACAAAAACAAGCCAAGAAACACAAACAAGCCAAAAAACAAAACACACAGAAGCATTAAATCCAAATCCCATTCAAAAAAATATTATCCTTGAACATAAGCTCAATGCTTTAAGTGATACTTTTACCCTTAGTTCTCTTTCAGGAGAATATTATACAGTCACCGTATCCAATAAAAAAGTAACTTTCAAAGAAAGCCATCAAGGTATTATCTTACTTTCTTTTTTTGCCACATGGTCTCTGCCTTGTTTGCCTGAAATCCCCTATTTAAATATTTTACAAAAACAATATTCCAAAGACCTTTTTATTGCTGGAATCTTGGTACATGATAAAATCAAAGCCGATGACTTCAAAACTTTTATCAAAAAACACAGCATAGACTATTATCTCTCCAATAGTCCACAAAATAATAAGTTTGCCTCTTTGGTTAGCAAAACCCTCAAATTACCTAAAGCTTTTTCTATTCCTCTGACGGTAATGTATGTCGGAGGGGAATATTTTACCCATTATGAAGGTATAGTCCCCATAGAAATGATACGCTATGATATAGAACAAGCACAAGAAAGCTTAAAATAAAAATGCTAAAATGCGTCTTATTAAAACAAGGTACAAAATATGTTTAATTTATTAAAAAAAGTATTGGGTAAAACCAATGATGCGATTAAAGACATCGCACCCAAAAAGCGTAAGAGTATTTCAAAAGATGAATTTGAAGATATTTTACTTGAAGCCGATGTGCATTATGATTTGGTGGAAAGACTCTTAGAAAGTTTACCCAATAAAATCAATAAGATTCAGGCCTTTAACTCTATGATTTCTGTCTTTCAATATGATGTTGATTTTAAAGAGTCCAATGCAAAACCTTTTGTAGAAATGATTATTGGTGTCAATGGAGCAGGAAAAACCACGACTATCTCTAAACTCGCACACAGATACAAAAGCCAAGGAAAAACAGTGATTTTGGGTGCTGGAGATACTTTTCGTGCTGCAGCCATTGAACAACTTACCCGTTGGGCAAATAAACTAGACATTCCTATTGTCTCGACACAACAAGGACATGATCCTTCGGCTGTGGTCTACGATACCATACAATCAGCCATTGCCAAAAACTATGACCATGTCATTATTGATACAGCAGGGCGTTTGCATACACAAGTGAATCTTTCTGAAGAACTAAAAAAAATGATAAGAATCTCAGGAAAAGCCAAAGTAGGAACACCACAGCGTAAAATCCTTGTACTCGATGGCACACAAGGAAGTTCTTCTATTAATCAAGCCAAAGCATTCAATGAAATGATTGGTATTGATGGTATTATCATTACAAAATTAGATGGTACAGCAAAAGGTGGTTCGGTTTTTTCTATTGCCGATGAATTACAAATGCCAATTTTCTATATTGGCACAGGAGAAAAACCCGAAGACTTGATTCCCTTTAAAGCCAATGAATATATTAATACCATTTTAGATGAGATTTTTACCTAAAGAATATAGCGTAGAAGATAATTAATCTTCTCCTAAATTAAATCTTTCACGATAAGATATTTCTAAAGGCTTTCTCTCTTTATAATCAATTATATCTCCTACAACAATGCGTATTTCTTGGGCTGATTTTTGCCCATTTAAAGCCCTAGATAAAGCTTCATTTGCATGACTTTCTATGTATAAAGGTAAAATAGGCAAACGGTTTTTCAAAGCAATAATACGAGAACCTTCTTTAAAAGTCGTGAGTTTCTTATCACTTTTGTTTCTTGTCCCTTCAGGAAAAATAAAAATAGATTCTCCTCTCTGTACAGCTTTTTTAATATCAGCAAAAAATCCAGACATTTTATTCTTCTCTCTATCCAATAAAATAGACCCTCCATTGCGTACAAAAAGCCCAAAGAAGAAAGAATTATAAAGTTCCTTTTTTGAAATCCATGGACCAAAAATTTGCGTATCTTTCAAAGCTACCTCAACAATAGGAGGGTCAATAATACTTCTATGATTAATCACTATAAGATATTGTCCCTCTTTTGGAAGCTTCTCTTTATTCACAATAGATACATGAATATTTAAAGCCTCTAATTGTGCCATAGAATATCCCAAGCGTAATCGCTTTATTTCTACACTATCTTTTATTTTTCTCAAACGAAAGCCAAAACTATTCGTAAGATATAAACCATAAAGCCCCTGTTTAATTGCATGAATATTCATTCTTATTTCCTTACTTTATTATCAGAAACAAAAGTATAACCAAATAGAGATAAAAAAAAACGCTCACAGTTTACTTTCATTTACCAATCATTTCGTTTTCATTTATATGTTAAAGTTACACTAGACATACACAAACACAAAGGACAGACCATGAATCGTA